>JGI11772J19994_1000390_pt1 | contig 9749 bp, 20 predicted proteins | sample Etolagsurwater0m_FD_19994 | JGI IMG/M metagenome (IMG submission 19994) | reverse complement strand
ATACGTGCATGGCGTGTCGTTATCATATCGATACATTTCTTTGGCATCATAAATTGTGATGGCCGCTTGCCTTGTCTCAGGCATATCACGCAATAAGTTAACCACGTTATCTAATTGATTGTCGCGTTTCCATTGCCAACCATAATTAGAGTTTACATTACCGCTTGCGTCAGCCATACGCTCCCATATAGGTGGTACTTTACCATACAGCTCTCCAAGTTTACTAATATTAGGATCACCAGATAAATACCAAGCCCACTCTGCAGCCGCGTATTTTTGATTCCAATTACGTTCTTTGTTAGTAATTATTTTATTACTTGGGTTTGTTATTGTAAACCCTATATTAAATAAAGCTTTGGTGCCAGCAAAATCAATACCGTTAGTAATGATCTCGTTGTGATAATACTCATAAGCTTCATTTGCCGTCTCGAAAGTACTTCTCATAATAATATTTATAGTATTCGTAGATCTTCTGCCATATCATATCTTTTATATACACGTATGGCGACCTATTTGTTTTACCGTTTATTGTTATATCTATATACCATTCAGTTGTGCTTTTAGCAAATGGTGAAATATATATTCCATTTCGTATACACCATAATCTGGCTTTAACTTCTTCATCGGTAGCTTGATAGCTACCCATACCCGCCTCTTTATTTTTTTTATGCCAAGCAGCGGCCATTTATTCCCACGGCATTTTATCACCATCAGCTATAGCGTGCTGTACGTGTGGTACAAAACTACCTGACTTTGGTTGCCATTTAAAATGAGCTTCAGCCCCGTTCTCACCTAAGTTTTGAAACTTTACTTTAAGTATTTTTGCTTTAACAGTTTTCTCTTCGTAGTTTCTATGTACTAATATACCGTGATAACTAGCATCGTACCATTCACCGCCACCTTTAATGTTATACATAGTCGGCTCTTCAATTTTACCGTCTTTGTCTTTATACATTTTAGTTGGGTGTGCTACAATAAATACAAGCACATCATATTTCTTAGCAAACATTTCTATCTTAGTAAGATACTCCATTGTGTAACGGTTTACGTCTTCTGTTTTACAATCAACGTCTCGTATTTTATTAAATGGATCAATGACTAAGCATTTAATACCTTTGCGTTTAACAAGTTCAGCACCCTTACGTAACACAGACTCAAGCGTGTAACGTTCCATGTCAATAAAAAAGTAATTGTCATTAACATGTTCAGCGACTTGCTTCCATTTATCTGTACCAATATCAGAACGCGTAGGCATATCACCCCACGTTTTACGCATTAGCTTGTGAGCGTGTAGATAAGTCGGAGCATTTTCTGGTGAAGCAAACGCCGTTTTCCAGCCGTAGTTCGCATTATAGCCAACGACCATTTGGTCAACGAAGTCTGATTTACCTGAAGACGGTATACCTGTGACCGTAATAAATTGACCAGTATAAGTCGAAAATATATCATCGAAATTCTTAAGCCCAATTTGAAATCCAGGCTTGAATCCATTAGTAACGAAGTCAGTAACCTCGCNTTCGATGTCCTTGAAAGTGGTAACGTTTTCCAAAGGGACAGGTCGTGCTTTGGTAATACGCTCTGCCAGTTTTTCTTTTCCATATTTAATTAGATATTCATTAGCGTCTTTGCACTCTTCAAAGTCTGCTAAATAACAAACCTCAGCCCCAAGCCTACGCACAAGCTCTTGTTGTAGCGCTTGACCTGCGTCGTCTGAATCAACAGCTAAGATTATTTTTTCTTTATCTTCAAAATAATCAATACAATTATCTAAATAATCTAAGTTGTTTGTATTAAGCGTTGCGCCGTTAGGAACTGATATAGCATTTTTAATACCAGCTTCATGCAAAGCTAGCACGTCCATTTCACCTTCAGTAATTATACACTCATCGTAACCTACAATACTATTTATATTATAGAAAACTTTTTCAGCTCCTTTGTAAAGCTTAAAGTTTTTACGACCATCTCTATATTTTATGTTAATGAGTTGATCACCCATTATATAATTAAACTGAATTGTATTCTCGGTTTTACCAGTCTGCGGCATCCACTCAGGACCCTGTCCGACTTTAAGATCGTCAAGAGTCCTTTGTGATATACCACGTGATTTAAACCATTCAACCGCTTTGTTTTCAACGGGCAAGTATTTAGTTATCTCAGGTCTAACGTAGACCTTTTCACTAGCACCTTTACGTTGATATGTATGTAGCTGAAAAGTTGTATTACAATTGTGACAAGTACCGAGACCACGTTCCCAATCATAGCTAGCACATTCTGCTTTCTGGTTTTTGGGTTGTCTATTGTGAGAACAAAGAGGACATACGCCCTGTGCTTTACCCTCTTTAAGATCGTACTGATTGAACGTATCAATCAAAAATCCATTGATCTCTGCTGTCTGCATTAATTTAATTTATATTAAAATGGTAAGTCATCTTCAGCTGCTACTGCTTGAGGCGCAGCTTGTTTTACAGGTGCAGGCCCACCATCGCGAGGCGCAGCCGCAACATTTTCTCCGTTTGTCCATACTACTTTTACATTACCTAGATAAACTTTATTTTCTCCAGCATCACGCTCCTCTTTAGTCTGTTGAACTATAACAGGTCCATTATTGCCAAACTGATCTAACTCATCATTAAGTGTAATAGTAATTGGTAAGTATTTACCTTTTTTACCTTCGATAATTTTATCTTTAGGTATTTTAGTAAGGTCAATACTAGTTGCTATAATACTAGCCATTATACATAAGTATTTAATTGATTAAACATACGCTGCAACTGATCTTTAGTCGCGTTAGTATTACGACGTAAGTTGTCTACAGCTTTAACATGGTTTTGATTAGTATAAAAGTTATTTACACTTGTTTCAATTCCTGTAACAGTACAAACTTTAGTTTGATTTTTTCTAGCTCGTGCCATAATAATTGGTTTTAAAGGGTTTCGTTAATAAAAAATTGTGAAGGATCAAAACCTTCTTGTCTATAAAATAATTGGTATTGTTCAACTGCTTTTTTAACTTTATCAGCTCCTCGCTGTAAAAATTCAGGTGAGCAATCGAATATACCTATTTGATGTGTTGTTTTATCTATTGCAATAAACAACATCTCGTAACCAAACAACTGTTGGTATATGTAAGCTTGACTATCGTAGTTATATTTAGATGCTGACCATTTAAACTTATTAAGATCTGCCGTTGTCTTCAAATCAATGATAAGTTTCTCATCGTGATTTAATACGTCAGCTTTACCTTTCCATAACTCGTTTTCAAGCTCACCAATACCAGGCGTTTCATATTCGCAGTTACCACGTATAAGACCTTTACAAACATCGTTTGATAAAATCTTATCTGTCATTAGCTCAATCATATCAACTTCTGACTGTAACAAGCAAAGTTCTCCACCTGATAATTCCTTATATGCTTTAATGTTTCTATTTGCAGCCTCAATAACCTTAAAACTTTTAAGTTTATCTGGCTCAAGTATTGCCGTGTGAAAATACCCACCAACTAAAAATGCTGGTGTTGGTTTCGACGGTTTACCTAAAGCTAAAGGGTCTTTCAAAAGCGTAGAGATGTCTGAGTTACTAAGGTATTGTTTACCAAACTCACCATAGTAATGTTCATCATCTCTAAGCTTTTCAATTATCTCATTTTTGCTCATGCTTTTTTAGTTCAGCTTTTGCAGGAACAGATACATTATACTTAGTGTTAATGGCTGATATTGAGCCACCTGCTTTAATATAATCTACAGCTTTATTAAAAGCATCTGAACCTATTTCAAGCGAAGTTTTAGTTTTACTCTCGGTCTTTCCGTGAGTATTCGACGCATCTGAGTCTTGCGTGTCGTCTATTAGAAATAAATTTCCTAATGCATACTTCTTTCCGTAGCTTGAAGCAGATCCAAACTGTTGAGGTACTTGCATACCTTTCTGGTTCAAATCTACACCAACAACAGCAGTTGCTGATATTTCACTTTCACCATCAGATATAGTAGCAGTCGACTCAATCATAGGTACATTGTCAAACAAGACACGAACCTCTTCGTTGATCGTTACTGAAACTCCTAACTCAAGTAGAAAGGGTTTTGTTGCTTCAAGAATGTCTTCGGCTGATCTGAAGTAATATTTGCCGAACGAATTAAACCTACTTTTTTTCGATTTAAATTTAGTCTGGATAGTAGCCAGCTTTTCGTTTAATGTCATAGGTATATTGGTTTTTACTTATTAATATAATTACACATAAAAATAATGTTTTACACGAGTAACTTATAGATAATCAATTACTTGCGAGTGATCTACACTATCAATAAGCTTTTGTACGGCAGCTCGTTTAAGCTCACTTACGCGCACATAATTACTTGTGCCTTCAATATTTAATTTAGCTGCAATCTCTTTAGCTGAATGCTTATCACAGTCAAGTCCATAGCTTAAACGTAACACTTCGTATTCTTTTTCATCTAAGTGTTTCTGCAGTAAGCTTTTAAGATAACTATTAAGTAAAGCTATGTTGTATGGCTCAGACTTATCTGCTATCTGATGTATCATTTGCTCGCCTTCATCGTTAGCAGGTTGAGCATCTATTGATAAAAATATAGAGTTAAAAAACATTTCAACCATTTTCTTGTCTTTAGGGTTTTGACGTATCTCGTTCATCTTATGCTCGGGTATACGTATGTCGCCTCTGTGCATATCAATACGGCGGCGTATAGCGCCTTTAATACGTTTACTAAAAAACGATTTTAAAGTTTTTTCAACGTTATCAGACTCATCTAGTGTTTTCCATTCAAGTTTATCAACGGCTACTTGCAAAGCAGCTCCGCCTTCTTGTATTAAATCATTAATACTCATAACGCCTGATGCTTGCTGCGTGGTTGAAAACTTACGCGCTAGGTTTTCTACAAGCGGTAGAAACTTAACTACAAGTTCGTGTCTTGTATACTGTTTAAAAGGTTTTTCTTCAGGCATAGATCTTTTAAGATCTTCCTTGTACCTTATATAGTTTTGTACATTATACTTTTTCATACTAGTTCTTCTATTATTCCTACTAATTCACTTGTTATTAGTATTGTTGCGGCCATATCTATATTAATAAATATGAGACAATAACCTGCTACTCTTATAATACTCTTTGTTATACTAGCCCAAAAGTGTTTATCAGGATTTGGATAATTCATAATTGTGAGTTTAAAAGTTCTTTTTCTTTTTTAAGTTCTTGTGTTATGTTTCTGTATATAGTACGAGTAGAACAATTAAAATAACCTGCTAGCTTTTTAACTGTTATAGTTTCTCGCATTTCATTTAATGTTAGCATAGCATCGTATATATCATCTGCACTTACGCTTTTTGATTTACCTATTATAGTACCAACTATACTAAGCTTTTCAGACGGTGTTAACTGACAAGTGTCTTTAAATATAATTTTCCTTAATTTATTTTTAGGAGGTTCTTCAAGATCATACATGCTAACCTCGTAGATTATATTCTTTAATACGTGTTCTGACATGTTAAAAGTTACAAAACCATTACGCTTTTCAATTATATACCTTGCTATATACTCAAAATTATCTTGATCAATCTGCGGGTTTAAATACCATATAACTAATAAATGCCATTTAAGAGATTTATACGTAGTAATTTTAGCTTTGGTTCTAAATAAATCATAACACTCGTATGTACCGTTATGATACACCTCACCCCAGTCGTATACTTCATCTGGCTTGTCACTTACTGGATCTCGCCTGTATACGATGCGGTTTGTATTAAGAAAATTTAAGTTCCTGTCGTATGACATTAGCCTATTACTTATTTATATTAGGGGCTGTTGTCACAGCCTCTTGCGGTTGCAAAGTACAAAAAATTATATGTTCTTTTAAAAATAAATTACTTTGTAATTCTTCTTCTCTTAATTTTGTGAATAATTCTTTACTTTTCCCCATCTTTTTTAGGTTTTGGTTTAGCTTTTTTAAATTGTTTAATCTTATGCGCTATGTTCATATAGTTTACTGACGTTATGTGGTCGTACAATGATTTGCTCATCTTTATTTGCTACTTTATATTTATCTTGTTCGTAATAATTCCAATACGCTGTGATGCTGTCGCCGGGTACTTTGTACTCGTCTGGCATACACTGCGGAGGTTCTGTAAATGTTTCAGAAGTAATACCGTTAGGACAAAAGCTTAGTGCATATCTGCACTTATCTATAGTCATATGGATTTTACCATATCTTTTAGTATACTCTTGCCCTAACGCTATCATGTGCTCGTATAACCAAAAATAGTTTGGTCTGCTTTCTCTAGCCCACATTGTTGATGGGTGATTCAGGTGTGCCTGCCTGTATGGTACATCGTTAGGATCACCGTAAACATGATGAGCTGTGCAAAGCATTTGAGCGGATTCCAATATCATCTTTACTTTGTGCTTGTCATAAAAATAACTAGCGGCTTTGTAAGGATCTCGATCTAGATAAAATATATTCATTCGTATAATTTATCTAACAAGATATTCGCTACTTCTTCGCTAATCATGTTTTGAGCGTAAAGTTTCCATATTAATTTACTCATAATCTCTTATGCATTTAAACTGCGGGTGACGATAGTTACCTGCTTTAGTTCGTTCGAAATAAGTAAATGTAGCGCGCTTACCAATATAGTCGTGTACATTATTTAGTATATTAGCTAGATCTTTGTAATTAAAGCCTTTACCTGGTGGACAACCGAACTCAATACCTTGATCGTCCATCATAAAAAACTTACCAAGTGTGCCAGTACGTTTGCCTTTGCCAGCTTCATAACCTATAATTGTAGCTTCATCATCACTGAAATCTTTAAATTTTTGTAAGTTGTAGCTACGTTTTTGCTCATATGGACCGTTAAGTCTTAGTATAGAACCTTCGTAACCTGCTTTTAAAAAACCATCATGATGCATATTAGCAGCTTCTTCGTACTTATTAACCTTGTGAGTTTCAACAGGAATAACTACATTACACCACAAGTTTCTGCTTGACAATAGCCAGTTAAGCCGATCTTCATAACTGGGACCTTCAGCTATACAGTCATACACGTGATATTGTATAAGATGCTGTGCATTTCGGCGGTCCTCGTCAGTCGGTTTTTGTTTTCTGACTAATGATATGATTTGCTCAAAATCGTCTCTTAGAGCATGATTATACAGCTCACCGTCGAGTACTGCATTAGGTTGTGCTTTGAAAAATCTTTCAAGCCTTAGCTCGATGTGGCGCAAATTGTGAAACTGTTTACCAGTTCTAGAATATGCACCATCTTTGGTAAATATACAACGCACGCCATCAAGCTTAGGTTGTATAAATACAGGCTCGCTAAAGTCGATTCTTCTGTCGTCAACTTTATGCGCTAGCATTGGTTTAATCATAATCCTTTTAATTTATTTTCTAAATATTCTATCTTGCGTTTAATAATAGCAGCTTTTTCATACTGCTCTTTCTCTTCGTAGGCTGACAATAGGGTCATAAGTCTAGCTATTTCTGATAGCAAAACCTCTTCATCTGTTGTCTGCCTGTGATTGCCAAACACATCTTGTTGTAAAGCAACTTCAATATCTTTGCCTGAAGCTTTAATCTGCTCAATGAATTGTTTGTCAAACTCACCTTGCTTTTTTAGTAGCAATTTAAAAACTTTATCTGCTACTATATTAGCAAGTTCTTCCATTTGTTGTTCTGTCATTTTTCCCATTCAATTTTCTCATACTTTTTAAGCGCATCAGCAGGTTTACCTACAAATATAACTTCTTCAGTGTATGTATCATATATAGCCATATAGGTTTCTTCGCCCTCTTTAGGAAACAGAGTATACACATAATTCGCCCAGCCATAATCATCATCAATAGGTGATAAATACAAACCACCCGGTCGATCTTTAAAGTGTTTTATAAACTGAGCCGCAAAACAACCTGGGCCATTTGCAAATTTATTCAATTCTGGTTTTCCGGATATACCGTTTCCAATGTTAATATCTTTTAACCAATTAGCATATTCTACTGCCATATATTCAGGATAACCATCATATTGCTGATAAATATTCACAAGCGCAAGCTCTGGTCTTTCGTGTGCTTTATCATACGCCAAACCTTCTTGACGTGGTATAATTCGTGTTAGTGATCTAGTTCCCATTATAATCCTGATTTTTTTAAAAAGTAATTGTATACTTCTGGTATATGTTTTTTATAGTAAGGTTGTTCTTGTGCAACCCAGTGTTTAAGACTTTGCTTATCGTGAAACGGAGCGCACATATTAAATACTGGTTCTATATCATCAATGAAGTCACCGACTGTCCAGCCTTCCCATATATGTTTATCTCTATTCATTTATAACTCCTTGTTCTATTAGTGATTGTGCAGTTTTACCGAACCAACCTTGCAGTTTGTAAGCTAAACGTGTATCATGTAAGTGCTGCCAAGCTTCAATTATTTGCTCTTCAGTACCCTCTTCGAAGCCTTCAGCTAGTCCAACTGCTTGATAATCAGTTATATTATTCATATTTTTCTAGTATTTCTTCAATATCATCTTCGTAGTCTACGATAACTCTACCTAGCTCTAAAAAATGCTGTAAAGCTTTTACCTCGTAGTCGCTTAGATCGTTTACTTCACGATCTTCGATTGCATTTAAGCAATCTTGCATATCATTCACCGTGTTTTCGAAGCGGCAATAACTCATATTTGGCATAATTATTAATTTAAAGTTAGTGGACGCATAGGAATCGAACCTACATTAGAAGCATTTGGACTCGGTAACCTGTTATTTATTCGCTTCATTAACCATTACGCCCTTAAACACTAATCTAATAGTGTCATATACGCTGAAGGATTAGCTGATCTAAACCAGTCAATACCTTTACGCATTTCATTTACTAGTTTTTGAGATGCAAAGTTAGTACGCTCAAGTATCATATTGCAACCCATAATAAAGTCGTACATACTAAGCTCATTAGCATTTAGCTCTGCAGGTTCGCCTGTAAATATGTTTTCTACTGTATCACCTTTTGGGTATACATCTCCATTAAACCACTTAGGCAATGGCTTCATCTGCGTTTTCGTACTCATATCCTTGTTCAATTAGTTCGTTTTCTATTTCTTGTTTTTTATCGTTGTACATAGTGTTGTAAGCATCTTCAACAGCTTGTTTAAAATAATGAGAATCTACATCATCTATATACATATTGTGACCATCATAGATTGCTTGTTCTATTTCATCTGACAAATCATTTTCATAGTAATGCACATCTTCGCTAATACATGGGCTATCAGGGTCATTTGTAGCTACAAAAACTTCATAACCATCAGCCGTGGTTTCAGCGTAGCAATAAAAATCATAGCTACTATTACGCCACTCATCTGTTACTTCACAATCATAGTGCTTTTCAAGCAAATTCCACGCTTCATTTTCGTCCATATCGTGGTACTCTAAATACTTTTCAGCTTCTAATTTATCAATTATTAGCTTATCTGTTATTATTTTATTGTTTTCCATTGTCTATTTTTACCGTAGTAGTTTTTAAGTATGTAGTTAAATATAAAGTTTATACGATTTTTTTCACCGTATATTAAAACCCGTTTTTTAGTTGTGTAAGTTTTAAGCTCACCATCACTACCGATTACTTTGTAAGGTGCTTTATATGTTGGGTTTATTTGATATCTTGAGTGACAGTTTCTGTCTATTCTTACATAGCCTGATTTATAAGAGGCTATTGTCACAATTTTACCTCTAACATAAAAAGGCAAAGCAAAA
>JGI11772J19994_1000388_pt1 | contig 9757 bp, 15 predicted proteins | sample Etolagsurwater0m_FD_19994 | JGI IMG/M metagenome (IMG submission 19994) | reverse complement strand
GATACGGAAATGGAAACTTTGACTGGTGGCAATTTATCCGATGAGGAAATATTGGCTGCGTTTGAGTTAAGNGTATCGAATGATAGTGGCATATTTGAATCACCCGATTGTGTATTGGCAAAATTACAATCGTATCCAGATGGAGACGAGGNCCGCAGATTGTTTGATATATACAATGANCGTTGTGAAGATTTAAGCGGATCAACCGAGGCGAGAAGTTGCACCATTGACGAGTTAAATGCCTTGTTATAATGGCACGCAAACCAAAAATCATTTAAAATAAAATAATTATATTTGTAACATATTAAAAAGAAAAAATTATGGCAACAACATCAGTATTTAACGGAACTAATTTATTGCTTTCAGTCGAGGGTAATGTATTAGGTCACACCACATCTTGTAGTTTGTCTTTGTCAAATGATTTGCCAGAGGCAACCACAAAAGATTCAAATGGTTTTCAAGAAGTGATCGCCGGTGTGATTTCCGGAGAATTATCTTTTGATGGCCTTGTAGATTATAGCGATACGGCCAACGCAATTGAATTAGCTGATTATCTTTTAGCGCGTACGCAAATTACTTGTGTTTTCGGAACGGCCGAAACCGGTGATGCGATTTACACCGCTGAGGGGTATCTTTCAAGCGTTGAGCAATCAGCCGAAATGGAATCACCGGTATCATATAGCGGATCGATTACATTGACCGGTGCAATCACCAAATCGACCAACCCATAATTTAAGGGATTAGCCTACTAGGGAAGTCATCGTCATTAATTTGGCGGTGGCTTTTTTTTGTGCTATTTTTACAAAAAATATTTACACAATGGCAAACAAAAAACGAGGATATATTGATATCCAATTAGGTGGCAAAAAAAGAACGCTNCATTTTTCAATGAATTTTTGGGTTGAGTTTACAGAGCAACTCGGCGTATCATTAACNGACATCGGCAATGTATTTAATGGCGGTATGTCATTNAGCGGCATCAGGGCGTTAATTTANTCAGCGGTTCGCGCCAATGATTTAGAGCAAGGCAATGATATTGATTACACATTGTATTCNGTTGGCGAATGGCTTGAGGAATTGGAGGCNGAGGCAATAAATGACATCGTTGCCGTTATGATGGAGTCAAAGATACTTGGCAACTCATTGAGCGATTCTAACGCGCCAAAAAAGCCGAAGCCGCCGAGAGTACAGAATTAAGTTTTGAGTCCGTTACGGAGTACTATATTGGGCAAATTGGCATAATGCCCGATGTCTTTTGGCGGCAAACTTGGCGTGAAAATGCGCTAATGGCCGAAGCATATCACAACCAAATCAATTTNAATTGGGAGCAAACCAGATATTTGGCAACAATGNTATACAATGTCAATTGTCAAAAGAAATCACAAATGGTAAAGCCAGAGGATTTATTTCCNTTGCCATCGGACAAAAAAAGAAATCCNGACAAGGGCAAGCCCAAATCTACATCGGAGCAATTCGANGCATTTAAAAAGAAATACGAGAGTGCCGTACCACAAAAGACGTTTAAATTATAAGCGTCTTTTTTTTTGTATTTTTGNTTNACTACATTTTAGATTATGGCACAACAGAAATTAGGTATTGAAATCACCGGTAATGCGCAAGGATTAACCAATGCGATAAGCACCGCAGAGGGCAAATTAAAATCATTTGGCAGTAAATTACAAAGCGTAGGCGGTAACCTTACGCGATCACTTACTTTGCCATTAGTTGCAATTGGAGGTGCGGCCACTAAAATGGCGCTTGACTTTGATCAGTCAATGACGCAAATCAAATCCCTTGTTGGAATTGCTGGGGATGAGGTTGATGCGATGGGTGAAACCGCCAAACAAATGGCGCTTGATACCGGCAAAAGCGCTACCGAAGCCGCAGATGCTTTGTTTTTTATTACATCCGCTGGTTTACGTGGCGATGAAGCGATGCAAACATTGGAGGCATCATTAAAGGCCGCCGCAGTTGGTTTGGGTGAAACCAAGACCATTGCCGATTTGGCAACGTCAGCAATGAACGCATACGGATCGGATACATTATCAGCGTCAGCCGCGACCGATATATTAGCAACCGCAGTACGCGAGGGTAAATTAGAAGCCAGCGAATTAGCCGGCTCAATGGGTGGTGTGATACCAATTGCCTCAAATTTAGGCGTGGAGTTTCATGAGGTTGCCGGAGCAATGGCCGCAATGTCAAGAACTGGGACAAATGCATCCGAAGGCGCGACTCAGTTAAATGCCATTTTATCATCAATTGCAAAACCAACAGAGCAATCTATTGCGGCGTTTGAACGAATGGGTTTAACGACCGATGATTTGCAAAAGTCGTTGGCAGAGGATGGTTTAATGAATACTTTGGTTTTACTAAAAAATCGATTAGACTCAACCGGTATGTCATTCACCGATATTGTGCCAAATATTAGAGCGTGGAAAGGGGTTTTAGATTTAACCGGCGCGGGTATGGAAACCAATATCGGCATAATGCAGTCATTGGAAGATCACTTGGGCGCAACCGATAGAATGTTTAAAATCAACGCAGAATCGGCATCGTTTAAATTTAACAAGTCGCTCAATGAAATGAAAGGATCACTACTTGAGGTGGGGTCGGTTTTATTGGAAATGCTTGTGCCAGCCGTTACCAAATTGGGTAATTTCTTACGAGGGGCAAGTGATGCATTTAAAGAATTAGATCAAGGCACAAAAGAAATGATTATCACCATCGGTGGTATTGTGGCCGCAGTTGGGCCGATGCTTTTGTTTATTGGCAAAATTGTTAGTGTATTTGGTCAACTTGCGCCGTTGTTGCCGGTTATTGCAACCGGTTTTAGATTATTGACCGCCGCAATGATGGCAAACCCAATTATCGCAGTTGCAACGGCAATCGTTGCACTTGGTACGGCAATATATGCCTATACTCAATCGCAAAAGGATGCATTGGCCGATGTCAATACTATTGAAGAGGTTGAGGCGGAAATTGCAAAAAAGCGAAAAAAATATTTTGAGGAAAATAAAAAATTAGCCGAAGGATACGGAGGGCAAACCAGAAAAAATATTCAGGTATTAGGCGATGAGTTAAAGGCATTGGAGGACAAGCGAGATGCATTAATTGCTATGGCACAAACAACTGCGCCAACAACCGCACCAACAACCGGAGGGGTAGTATTGCCAACAGAGGAAACAAAAGAGTCATCTGAACAAACAAGAGCCGCCGTTGAAATGGTTGGTGGATCATTACAAGCATTTAATACTATACAAGTAAAAAATCCGTTTGATGGCGTATCAACCGCAATGGTTTCAAGTGCAGATGTAATGAGTACCGCAGTGGGCGGTGTTGATGAAAAAATGCAAAGGCTACAAGAAACTGCATATTTGGTTGGTGGCGAGGTTGCCAATGCAATGAATAATTTGGCCGCTGGAGCTATCGGGGCCTTGGGCCTTGCTAAAAATGGTCTTGAGGGATTTATTGGTGGATTATTACAAGTGGCCGCACAAGCCATTTCCGCATTTTTAGGACAAGCCATTGCGGCGGCAATTGCTGGAGCAAATATCGCGGCATCATTTACTGGTGCGGCGGCTATCTTTACACAACCGGCATTTATGGCGCAAATGGTTGGTGGCGTATTAGCGGCATTTGCGGCAATTCCAAAATTTGCCGATGGTGGTATTGTTAGCGGCCCAACAATGGGTTTAATGGGAGAATATCCCGGCGCAAAGTCAAATCCTGAAGTAATTGCGCCATTGAATAAATTGCAATCTATGATTGGGAACAAAGGCCCAAGCAATGTAAATGTAGGCGGTGAGTTTGTGATGCGCGGATCGGATTTAGTTGTCGTATTAGACCGAGCCAATAAAAACCGAAATCGTTTAATTTAATCGTATGAGCAAAAACACATTAGTTGACCAAGTCGAAAGTCGATCAGAGTCCATCGAGAATGANTTAAATGCAAGGGGNATACTTACTGATTTAGAGGATAGGTTTACCACAAAATATNGGCTTGAGTTTGGCGATGATTATAGTGCTTTTAAATATCGCGTTTTAATTCAGCAACGCGGATATGTTGGCGCTATATTACCAATAATTGGTACTAATGATCCCGTTGTTTTACAATGGGAGGGCGATGATGATTTTTACGAGCCAATAAAAGGGTCGCAATGCACTATCAATATAATGGTTACGGATTCAGTAACTTATGATGATTTTTATAGTCAGCCAGAGAGAACGTATAAAGTTTTATTGCAATGGTATGGGTATAATGGCGAGGGTAGCGGCCCATCAATTTGGAATACGTTTTGGAGCGGTTGGTTGGTTTACGACTCTTATAAGGAATTTATAACGACAACGCCATATCCCATAACACTAACGGCCATTGATGGATTAGGAGCATTGGATGAATATAATTTAAACCCGGTTACATATAGACCGCAGTTTGGCGCATCCAATCAATACCCATCGCAAATAAAATTAATCGCCGATATATTGCGAGAGATTAATTTGGATTTAGAAATTATAGCAACGCACGAGTGGTTAAAATATCAAAGTCAATTTTATATATACAACACCGCGGCGTTTGATTCTTTTTTGTCTAACGGCAAAGAAATGAACGCCAAAGAAATATTAACGGCGATACTGCAATCAACCAACTCACGCATATTTCAATCCGACAATCGTTGGTGCGTTATTCCAAATAGTTGTTACGATCCAACGCAATGGTCAGACAACATATCAAGTTATGCCGCATTTTTAGGCTATCAGCCGCCGGATATTCGTAGTTTAAAAACTACTCATTTAATTACGCAAAATACTGAGGTTGTCGAGTTTGAGCGATTTAATAAGTATGGTAGTTATTTGGGCGTATTTTCTAATGATGCGCACATTGCAATGCCGGCAGACGTTCAGAATATTGAAAACGATTTAATTGTGGAGTATTTGCCGCCCTATAAGGAGGTGAGCATAAATTACAATGTCGAGTCATATAATAAACGAAAATATCAATTATCACCAAATCAATTTTTTAGTTATGGCGATACAAATTACGATGTAAGTGAGGGATATATTGGTCAGTTTGAATATACTTTAGAGGATTCAAAATATTGTTTTCGAGGATTGCAAGCGGTTACCAATCCGACATTTTACATTGAAATGATTAGGACTCAATTACCGCAAACGGCAGAAAATGGATTGTCAAAAAGAAAACATAATTTGACCATACAATATTTGTACGATGCAGATCCGGCATTTCATACCAATGTAACTTTTGAGTTTAGATATTCGATAAAATACACCGCGCCAAGTGGCATTAAATATTACGATTCAGATACAGAAACTTGGGAAACTACAATAAGATATATAACAGAAACAAGCGACCATTTGAATTACAATAATTTATGGGAAACGGCGGAAATTGATTTTGAGTTGCCATCGGTAAATTATGATAATTTAGAGGTTATTATATACCGGCCAAAAGTACCATACACCGCTGGTTATTACGGAATATATATTGGTCAAATATCAATTCAAGGCATAGATTTATCGGAGCAAAAAATATTGAATTATAAGTCAGTACAAGCTGACAATTCTGATGTTTATGAAAAGGATCGTAAAGATGTCGAGAATATATCGGGATACAACTCACTTGCTCAAGGTGAGGTATCTAATGGTTTTGTGGCACGCAGACCCAGAGATAATTATGCCACGTGGACACCAACCAACAGAGCGCAAGTCATTAACCGCGAAATAATGAACGATTTTAGATCGTCAATGCATCGTTATGAGGGGACATTTAAAAACAATCATTACAAGCCATTGTCGATGCTTAACCGCCTATGGATTAATTTTGGCACAAGTGTAATGCAGTTACCCGATAGTTGTATGATTGATACCATAGAGGCTAATTTTAAGCGCAATGCCTACAAGATAAATATGCATTTGCCAAACATTGATAGCGACCAGTTAGCCGTTGAAACTAATCAATTCAAAAAATAAATTTCTTGTTTTAGGCGATTTTTAGGAAAATATTTTTTAAATTTGCCATAATTAAACAAGAAACAAATGTTTGAAGATTATTTCAAAGGCGAAATGAAACGCCTATCATTGAAGCGTTACGAGGTATGCGGCATACTTAATTGCACAATGCCAACGCTCAAATCAAGATTGCAGAATCCGCAAAACTTTACAATTGAGGAAATATCCATTTTATTGGATAAGGGATTCAATATGTCAAGTTTGAACGATATGTTTAACTTTAAAATTCAGTACAATGAAAACGATTAACATCAAAGGCAAGGAGTACATCCCGGTCAATGAGCGTTTGTTACATTTTAGATCCAATGAGGATTATAAGATGTGGCAGATTCACGAGGAGGTTGTCAGCGTTAATGACAACGAAGGTATTTTCAAGGTAACCATTTGCGACAATAATGGGGTGGTAATTGCCTCGGCACATTCCCAAGAATATCGCGATTCGAGTTACATTAACAAAACGTCATTTTTAGAGAATGGGTTTACATCGGCATTGGGCCGGGCATTGGGTTATTTAGGTATCGGCATTGATGTCAGCATAGCCAGCGCTAATGAGGTGGGTAATGCCGTAACCAATCAAGACGATAAAAAATGGCTTACCGAGCAACAATTAAACGCCACATTAAAAGGAACGGCAGAGCAAGCGCAAAAGGTATTGGGCGCATTCAAAATGAAAAAAGAGTACCGAGAGAAAATCAGTAATAAGTTTAATATTTAAAATTCAAGCAATGAGTTACGAACACAAAAACGGAAATGGAAGTTTATTTAAAAACGAGTACAAAAAATCTGATGCACAACCGGATTATCAAGGCACAATAAAATTGCCTGATGGAACGGATCAGCAAATCGCCGCGTGGGTTAAGGATGGCACAAAAGGCAAATATTTTAGTTTGAAATTGAGTGCGCCTTATGTAAAAGACGAGGCAAAAGTAACGGCAGAGGTCAATGATGATCTGCCATTTTAGTGGTTTTTTTCATAGTAGGAAAGATGCGGTTCAAATTAGGGCCGCATTTTTTTTTAAAAAAAATTGTATAAATGTTATGTAATTGAAAAAAAATTTTTAATTTAGCCAAATGAAAGTAACAAAAATAACATCGGGTTTATACAAAGTAAATTTCAACGACAAGATTTATACTTTGACAGATATGAAAAAAGATTGTGGGTATTGGGTGATATGTAATATCGACGATAGCATAGGGGCAGAGAAAACTAAAAAAGAGTGTTTAAATTGGATAGAAACCCATAGAGGCTAATGTAAAACAATAACAAATAACACCGGCGGGTAACGCACAAGATTATGACAACACAAGAAATTCAGCAATATCAAAAATTACAAAAAAAACTTTATAAGGGTTTAACATCTAATGAGTGGAGTGTTTTAAAGGAATTGCGCAAAAAGCAATTAATTTTTAATAACGAAAATCCAGATCATTATAATTTGGGATGTCGATATTTTTCAAAAAAGTTGCATTACAGACAATAAGTAAACTAACCGGGCCGCGCAAGGCGGCCCATAAACTTTTAACAATGGCAAGATTAGGCAAGTTATTCAAGAAGGCACAAATTACATTTTTGGTATTTTCATTTATGTATGTTGTGGGACAATTATTAGGAATTTTATACATCGAGTTATGGCAGAGTTAAACGATTTATATCGCCATCAGATTGAGGCCTTGCAAAAGCAAGTGCAATCATTACAAGCGCAAAACGAATCACTTAGAGCGCAACTGCGAGGCGAGCGCCGAGGTGTTGATTTTCGCGATGAGGAAATCGAAAAAATCGTTAAAGCCATATTAGATCATCACGAGTTAATTATTGGCATTACCGACAAGGTAAATGCCGCCATTATTTCAAGACTTAAAAACTTAATTAGCAATGATTAAAAAACAAGACACAAACGAGGCGTATCATTCTCATAAGGGGATTAGTGCATCGGGATTAAAAAAGATATACAAAAAATCAGTATATCATTATTTACACCAACAACCATTTGAATCGTCATCAATGGCATTTGGTTCAGCGGTGCATTGCGCGATGCTGGAGCCGGAAACATTTTTTAATGAGTACCACATTATGCCGCGATTAGATCGCCGCACAAAGGCCGGAAAAGAGGCGTTCGAGATAGAGCAAAAAAAGGCCGAAGGCAAAGCGTTATTAACGCCAGATGATTATGAGCGCATCGAGTCAATACTAACGAATTTTCGCAACGATGATTTGGCCCAACATTATTGCAAAGGTCAAATCGAATTATCGCATTATGGTGAGCATGAGGATTTACCGATCCGAGTGCGGCCCGATTGTTTAAACCGCGTTGAGAATTTTATATCGGATGTCAAGACGTGCCAAGATAATTCACCGCAAGCATTCAAAAGAGATGTTTACAAATATGCCTATCATTTGCAAGCGGCATTTTATATGGATATGCTAGGGGTGGATAATTTCCGATTTATTGCCGTTGAAACTAATTACCCATTTAGCGTTGAGGTTTATAGTTTGAGCGAGGATATGATTGAGCAAGGCCGCCAAGCGTGGAAACAAGCGTTTTCGGATTGGAGGCTTTACAATGAAACCGGCATCGTGAGCAAGCACAATTGGTTTGAGTTTAATGATGATGGGAGCAAAGTGTTATGAGTATAGTAAATAAGTTTAAAGTAAAAAGCGTTCAAACTGAAGTTGTAAAAGAATGGTTTTTGTATAAACATTACGCCAAAAGAATACCAAGTATAAGTTATTGCTTTGCGTTATTAGATGAAAATGATATTACAATCGGAGTTTGTTCTTTTGGTAGGCCCATAGCCCATAGTTTAGTTAAAAATGCATTTCAAGGGGAATACCAAGATAATTTTCTTGAATTAAATCGCCTCATAACAAATGATAATTTAGATAAAAATGCGGGATCATTTTTCGTCGCTCAATCCTTAAAATCATTGCCAAAACCAAAAGTTATTGTATCCTACGCAGATACATCGCAAAATCATAATGGATATATATATCAAGCAACAAATTGGTATTATACTGGTTTATCTGTTGAATTTATGGATTATATGGTAAAAGGTTTTGAGCATAAACATAGTGCGAGCGTAATGGATATGGTAGGTCGAAGTGATGTTAATGGACATTTAAATAAAGTAGAGTTATTGAAAATGAAGTTTGGCGAAGAAAATGTGTATCAAGTTGAAAGGCCAAGAAAACACAGATATTTTTATTTTATCGGTACAAAAAATGATAAAAAAAATATGATGAAAAAATTAAAATATCAAATTCAACCATATCCTAAAGGCGTGAATAAAAATTATGATGCTCAATATCAACCCAACATTCAAACATTTTTATTTTAATTATGACCGCAAAAGATAGAAAACAAAGACCGGTTTATTCCGGGGTGCTAAAATATTTTCCTGATGCAATTATGGAGGTGGCGTTTGTTAGTTATATTGGCAATGAGCAACATCATCCGGATAAAGAGTTGCATTGGGATCGCAACAAATCAACCGACGAGCTAGATGCGTTAATGCGCCATTTAATATGCGCCGGCACAATAGATAAAGATGGGGTTCGACATTCCGCAAAAGTGGCGTGGAGGGCATTGGCTAACTTACAAAAGGAAATCGAAAATGACACCAGAGCAGAAAATTAGACAATTAGTTGAGCAGATATATAAATTGGATATAACCAATAATTGCCGCGAGTCAAGATTTGTGCAAGCGCGATTGATTTATTACAAGTTATGCA
>JGI11772J19994_1000387_pt1 | contig 9762 bp, 9 predicted proteins | sample Etolagsurwater0m_FD_19994 | JGI IMG/M metagenome (IMG submission 19994) | reverse complement strand
GTTGTTAATCCTAATGTGAATTTATCAACAGATTCATCCCACATAAAGATACCATTATCAGCAGTACCTCTATTAATAAGCATACCTGAATCGTTTACAGGGCTACCTGTTAATCCTGCATTAAGCTGGAATAAGTTATCTTCTATATCTAGGTTAGTAGTATCAAGAGATGTAAGAGTTCCATTAACAGTTAAATTACCTGCTACTGTTAAGCTATCTGCAATTTGCACGTCATCAGGTAGTGTTAGTGTTACATCTGCAGACTCACTTCCACTACCTGTAACAGTGATTTTATTAGCAGTTCCAGTTACTGTTGCAACATAGTTGCCTGTTGTATCTGTACCTAGAGCAACACTATTAGCCTGTATGGTTGTAGATATTGATATTCCTGCTGTGCCATCAAAGTTTGCAGTACCAACCACATCACCTGATAGTGCTATGGCTCTTGCTGTCTCTAATGCTGTTGCTGTACTTGCGTTACCTACTAAAGCACTTGTTACCTGATTAAAGACAACGTTATCTCCTGTACCTACACTTTGCCCTATAGCAAGGGTTACACCATTACCTGAAGCTGTACTTGTTACACCAGTACCACCAAGTAAGGATAATGTTTCAGAATCAAGGTCAATAGCTATAGTTGATGAACCATCACTAATATCTAGGTCTTGTGCTGTAACTTGGCTATCAACATAAGTTTTAATTGCTTTTGCTGATGCAATCGTTGTATCCGTAGCAGCAACACTTGATAAATCGGTGTCTAATACACCTGATTTAAGATTATCAACTTCTATGTTAGAAACTGTGTTGTTATCTACATCAATTGTTTTGTTTGTTAAAGTTTGTGAACCAGTTAAGGTAGCTACTGTAGAATCAATGGCAAAAGTAACCCCATTGCCTGATGCTGTGGAATCTATACCTGTTCCACCTAATAAAGATAAAGTCTCACTATCTAAGTCTATTGATATGTCTGTAGAGCCATCTGATACATCTAAATCTTGAGCTGTGACCTGTGAATCAACATAAGCCTTGATTGATTGTTGTGAAGCAACCTTAGTAGCTGAATTAGATGACATATCATCTTCATCTAAGAATGCACTACCTGATAAAGCTGTATTTAATACTGGACTGTTTAAAACTGGACTTGTAAGGGTTTTATTCGTAAGTGTAGCTGTTGTTCCTGATATATAAGTATCAAGCCTTGTTACAGCTATCTGTTTCATAGTTCCGTTGTCATTTACTATGAATTGGTCTGCATCAACAATTACAACAGAACTTGCACTTGTATCTCCATCTAAAACATTAATCTCTGTACCTGTTGTTGTAATTACAGTAGAACCATTAATTTTTGGAGATGTTAAGGTTTTATTAGTTAAAGTATCAGTGGTTGCACGACCAACAAGGGTGTCTGATGATGTTGGTAATGTTAATGTGCCACTATTACTTATCTGTGCAATTACTGGTGTAGTAAGTGTCTTATTTGTTAGTGTCTGTGAGCCTGTAAGCGTTACTACGCTATTATCTATAGCAAGTGTTATGTTATTACCACTTAGGCTACTAGTTAAACCTGTGCCACCTAAGATGCCTAAGACTTCTGAATCTAAATCTATAGAACCATTATTAGAACCATCTGTAATGTCTAAATCTTCAGCAGTTATAGCAGCTTCTACAAATGCTTTAATAGATTGTTGTGATGCTACAGCAGTTGCACTATCAGATGAGAAATCGTCTTCATCTAAGAAAGCTGAACCTGATAATGTTCCATTTAATACTGGTGACGTTAAAGTAGGTGATGTCAGTGTTTTATTTGTGAGGGTTTGTGTACCTGCAAGTGTTGTTACAGTGGAATCAATACTAAATGTAACATTATTACCACTAGCAGTAGAATCAATACCAACACCACCTAGCAAACCAAGTGTTTCGCTATCTAAATCAATAGCGATAGTTGTAGAACCATCTGTTATATCTAAATCTTGTAAAGTTACCTGTGCATCTACGTAACTTTTTATACTTTGTTGGGTAGCTAATGCAGTTGCACTGTCACTAGACATATTATCTTCATCTAAGATACTGACTACTGTAGCACCTGTACCACCAATTCTTAACTTTTGAATTTCAACTGTTAGATTTGCTACAGAAGCAGAAGTTGATGATGTCCATTGAGTATTAGAGTGGTCATATACTAAGAATGAACCATTACCACTTAAACCAATGGTTGTGGAATCAACACCACGTTGCATAATTGCACTTGGTCCAGCAAGACCTTGTGTACCAACAGTAGTTACTGTTATACCACTTGTACTTGTTATTTCTATTTGATTTACTGTACTCATGTTGTTATGTTCCTTCTGATACTATAAGTTCCCTCAATCAATCTTGTCACCACAAGCCCACCACTTGTGATTTCTAAATCAAAAACACCATCATCAGGAGTTAAATCAGCTGTATCTGTAGCTGATATACTTAATGTTACTGTACCTGCTTCACCATTAATGCTCATACGACCATTTGATGTGGTTAAGGATATTACTGTGTCTGTAGCTGTTGGATTTTGTTTTAGTGACATAGCACCTGTAAATCCTATTAGATTAACAGTTGCACCTGTTGAATCTTTAAGCGTGAGTGTCTGCCCAAATGTAGCACCTTGTTCTATTATAAAATGATGGTATCCTGCACTCATAAAAATTTCCTATAAATTTCTTGGTAACTACCATAGAACTATTGCTCTCTAGCATAAATCTATTCTAAGTCATTAATTCTTTATGTACAACATAATAAATGAACCTGAAACACCATGTGTATTAGCACTAGCTTCACAAGTTAATTTTATGTCTGATTTTTCTGTGACTGTTGTTGGCAACTCTAAGTCAAACTTTAAAGCAGCACTAGTAAATGTACCTTTTTCTTTTGTTTGATAAACACTACCAAATTCTCTAACTTTCACTCTAGCTGTCAAATAAACATTACCTTGTACGTTTGATGAAAAGTCTACTTGATATAAATAACCTGTATAACCTGCAGGAACAGTCCATACTGACATAAGTGTTTGGTTTTCACCTGTTGTTATTTTTGCTATTGATGTTGCAGGTACGCCACTAGATACAGCACCAGTACCCATATGAATATCACCTGCATTTTTTTCACCAGTACCTGCTGTTAATACCTTTGCTCTAAATATTCTTAAATATAAATTAGTTGTATTAACTGCTGTTTGTGCATTTAAGGTAACAGTCTCTTCAACCTCGTTATAATCCCCATCTAAGCCACTGAGACGCACTGTCCTTGCACCTGTGCCATCACTTGTATCGTTTGTATTACTTGAGGAAACTTTGATTACACTGGCTTCTGTTAAAGCGTCATAATCACTACCATTATCTGAAATAGTTACTTCTGAACTACCAACAGAGGGGTGGAAACCAAATTTATAGATACCTTTGGTTTTATCCCACCTTCCTTGTCTAACTTGTAGACCTAAAAAGGAATTTATAGACATTTAAGCCTTCTTTTTAGTAGTTTTCTTTTTAGTTGTCTTTTTAGGTGCTTCTCCACCTTCCCATGCTTCATTTACATCAGGAGTAGATGGGTCATCAGCTTTTAATTGACCTTTTTTATTTCTTGCTCTTTTTGGCTTAACTTCAGCTTCAACTTCTATTGATTCTTCTACTGAATCAACTTTAACTTCAATAGCCCATCCATTTTCTACGAATGTGTCCATGATTTCTTCTTGCCATTTTCCTTTTGAAACAACAATGTCATCTGCTTTGTGTAAAACCATATCTGCTGAGTTTTCGTCTGCTATAGCAGGTTTTGGAACTAATATTTTATATTTTCTTGTCATAATTCTTACCCTTAAAAAAGGGGGGAACTTAATCCCCCCAAAGATTGCTCAATTAAGCGTTATGAATAACGTTTGAGACTGCACCATGTCTAGGTCTGCTTTTCACAATCATTCCACTGATAGGTGTACCAGTTGAATGAGTTCCTGTTTTAGCTAGAACCAGTCTTACATATCTCTTACCGCCTACATAACCAACTTGCCATTGACCACCTGTGGTGTCAGGGTCACCCCCTGTAGTACCATCAAGTTTAAGCCAAATACCACCTGCAGCAATAGTTCCATTAACGATATCTGCTTGTACACAATCTGTATAAGTAGAATCGTCATCTGAATGCTCTAGTGATACTTCAAAGTAAACAGAACCTGAAAGTGTATCACCTTCTGCTCCTACGCTTACTACAGCAGTTGCTTCTTCAAAACCCTGTAAATCAATACCGCTTCCATTTTCAGCAGCAGTCTTTACAGCGTTGATTATTGAGTTACCTAGTTCAATATTATTTGATAAATCTTGCATTAGTTACTCCTTGCTTACGCTGTTACTTTTAGTTTAGATATGGCTTCAGGAAGAATCACTTGACCACCAACCCTTCTTCTAGCAATGTATCTTACGTTACCAGTAGTAGCTTGTGTAAATGGGTCTCTTAAAACCGCTAAAGATACTCTATCAACAATCATATATGCTCTTCTGAAGTCACCAAAAGCAACTGGGAAAGCATTTTGTGCGATAGAAGCCATGTCTGTAGCTTCCACATATGGTTGACCAAGAATAGTATTTACCATACCACCTTGTAATGTCATACCTGCTTGGAATACATACTGACCTGCAGTATCTTTTAATTTTCTGATTGCAGAAAGTGTGCTTCTGTTAAATACAAAAGTACCATTTCTACCATACTCTGACTTAATGTTGTGCATTAAAGTGATGAGGTTATCAGCAGTAATAGCTGTGTTAGAACCTGAGTCAATTGAACTAACTGATGAGTTAGTCATAAATCCTTCAGGTTTACCAACTGCGTTACCACTTACAAAAGCAGCACCTTCAGCTTTTGCAAATTGCTCTGCAAACTCTGATTGCATTTCAGCTTCTAAGTCAAATACTGAATCTTCTAAGTCTTGCTCAGAAATATCTACTAGAGCATATTGCTCATGTGCAGGTAATTCTTCTAGACCTACGTTGTATCCAGTTGTTTCACTTCTAGTTCCGCTTTCTGATACCCATTGTGCAGCAAAAGTACCAGTTCTTTTTGGAACTTGAATACTTCTAGCACCTGTACTTCTGATTCTTGCAATACTTCTGATTGGAGATATTTCAGTAACATCTTTAATCAGCTCTCTTACATACTCAGGTGGTGCTAAATAACCACCAGTTGAATCATTACTTACAGTTAATGCTTTTCTTTCATCAGCTGCAAGACCTTCAATGCCTTTTCTACAATATGTATCAAACGCATTCATATACTCATCTACTTGCTTAGTATCAAAACCTGAGTTTGGTCTTCTTATGACTGTCTCTAGTTTTTCAATTTGGCTTTTGATATTTTCAGCGTTAGCTTCAGCAGTTGTTAATTTTTGATTAATGTCTTCATAAGAATCCATCTTAGCTTCTAATTTAGCTAATTTCTCATCTACATATGCTGTACCTTCGCCTTTTTCTATGCTTTCAATTCTTTGGTCATTAACTTTTTTAAATTCTTCAAAAGTTTTGCCCATTTCTTGAATAGCATTTTTTATATCTTCCGACATAATTGTCTCCTATTAAGATTTTAAGGTTAAAGTTAAGTTTTTTATGGCATCTACCAATTCAGCATTTGTATCAACCTCGCGTTGACCGAATGCATCAGTGACCGCTTTTGCAGCCATCTTTGCTTCTGAACGAGAAAGACTGAAGGCATCACGCATTCCATTTTCCCACTCTCTAATAGAAATTTCTTCACCTTTCACTGAACGAACAGTTGCCTGAGGGTTCATGGGAAAGGTTACTAACGATACTTCCATCAAATCTACTTCTTTGATAATACGTCTGTTACCACGCTTATCATATGAAACTTCTTTTGGGTTTACTCTAAAGCCTATTGATAGACCATCTAATGCACCCATTTTTAATAATTCGTATGCTTCTGCTCCTGCTTGTGTTTTAAGAGCTAATCTACCCTTAACAACTAAACCATGGTCATCTTCTTTTATTTCATCAAAGACACCAATAGGCATATCAGACTTGTGCTGATATAGGAGTTTTACATTTTGTGGTTTTCTTCGTTTGAGAGATTTTAAAAAAGCACCTCTTTCAATAACATCATTACCTAAATCTTTGTTTCCAAAGACAGAACCATAACCTTCAAAAGTTCCATAGTCTTTGTCTTCTTCATCATCGTGATAGGCTTTAATGCTTGATTTGATTTCTAAAGATTCTTTTTCTGCTTCTTCTTTAGAAGCCATTTCATCAACAGTTTCTTCAGAATCAGGTTTGCTTTTTCCAAACTCTATAATGTAAGAGTCATCTGTTTCTTCTACTGCTCTTATATGCTTTTCATCATTCTGTGTAGAATCTTCTTTATTAGAATCGTACTCACTGGTACAGACAGCTAATCGTTGGTCGGAATCTGTATATTCACTCGCCATAGTGTCGTCTCCCATACATCTAGTTATAAAATCCTGCCTAGACTCATTCGTATTTGGTTTGGGTATAGGCATATTACTTTATATAGTATCTTATACGATAGATTAGCACAATATATAGGTATATTAAAAATAATTAAAATAATTCTTGCAAAGTATTCCAATTTGGGGTTATACTGTGTACATAATAAATTGATAGCCGAAAGGCAAGGAAGAATAAAATGAAAAACTATCTAACACAAAGAGAATACACAGGAGAAAACATTCAGACTCTTGAATCATTAGGATTTAATGAAGATGATTCTTTTGTAACATTTAAACAGGCTTTAAAAATTGATGGAATCACAGGTCAATCTTTAAAAGGTCTAAAAAAAGCAGCAACACTTATCTTTTATAAAGAAGACAAAGATAAAGAAACTGGAGAAAAGAAAAAAATTAGAAAATATTTCTCAGTCTTTAACGCTGCGGAAGTATTAGCAAGAATTGAAACTAACAAGGCAGCTTAAGGCTGCCTTTATTTTAAGGATATAAAATGACTAAAAAAATAAAAGCAATATTAATTGACCCAGTTGACTGTTCTACTTCATATATTGATATAGATGATAATTTGAAATCTTTTTACAGCATCATGGATTGCGATTTAATAGATGCACAGCAAATAGGATTAGACACAGTTATGTATTTTGATGATGAAGGTAAATTAAAGAATAACCAAAGATACTTTCAATTCACAGTTGCAAATCCTATAGCTTATTGTGGCAGATGCATTGTTATTGGGTCTGACGAAGAAGGTGGTAATGATGATGTTAAAATTGACATAGATGTTTTAACAAAACAAATTGTATGGTTGCCTGAAGGATATACTGAAGAACCTTATATGGAGTTTATTCCGCTAAATTAATCCATGTCACGTTCATCAGCGTAGATAATCACACATCTACAGTTGATGACGTTGGCGACTCCACCTTTAGGGTCACCTGCATATCCCATTGGCATACCGCCAACAGTAAAGTCTTCATTCATATCTACAACTTGTCCACTTGCAGCAGCGTGAGTTGACCTTGTTCTTGCATCACTAGTTGCCACCCATTTTTTCATCATCTTAATTCCTAAGTCTGCTTCTACTTTTTGATGATAAGAATGATTAGCAAAAGATGCTGCGTTATGAGTTTCAGTTCTAGCAATTAAAGCAGCTCTTGTTCTACTGATTGGTAAAAACTTGCTTGATACTAACTTAGCTATTTCTGGCAATGTTAAATTGTCTGCTCTACCTTGTTCAATCAATCTGCTGATTCTATTAGCCATTCTTGTAGTTATACCTTCTAATACTAATTGTCTTGTATTAAAATAATTTTGAACCACTTCTTCAAAATCTGTGCTTCTTCCAAATACCAGTGCTTCTTGTTTTTGATTATTAAAATATTTATCTTCGTTAGCTTTGTATACCACTTGAAAGATTCTTCTATAATGAGTCAGTATCAGTGGCATAAAATCTTCATTTAATAATTGCGTTGCTACACTATCATCATAGATGCCAAATTCTCTGTAAGTATATAGTTGTGTATTAAGGAATTTTCTAAACAAGGTGTTGAGTCTTTTAAAGAATCTTTTTTCTAAATTGTTTCTAAGTGCAAGTTGTCTTCTTGTTTCTGCTCTGTTACTGATTGACCTTTGTCTAAAGGTATTAAATCTCTTTTGATTGAGCTTCATGTCTTACTGGATAGCGGATGTCCTTTTGGGAATAAATCAGTATCATGTTTACCACCTCTAAATTTACCAGTTGATAATGCTCTTAAAAAACTATTGACACGTGCATATGCCCATTGGTCAGGTGAATTAACACTCGGTCTTACTGAACTTGGATTATTTCTATAAGCACCAACTCCTCTTCTGAAAACAGCTTCTAACATTCTAAGAGTTACTCTTTTGGTTTTAGAATTACCATATTTGTCGTTGTGGTCTTTAACTTTACCTTCTAAGGCTTCTTTAACTTTACCTGATAAAGCCTTTTCATCTTCTTTAGCTTCTATGTGTTCTTGTAAAGCAAACTCTTTGTCTTCCTCAGTTATGATTTGCTGACGTTTTCTTTTTGCCCAAGCAAAGCCTGAATCACCACCCCAAAGCAACCAAGCAATCTTTCCTGCACTTGGATATCCTTCTTCACCTCGTCTAAAACCTTGTGCTTCTTTATCTACTTCATGTCTGCTAAAAAAACTGAACATTCTTTTAACTGTAGATATGGATAGTCTTTCTCTTCTTATCAATTGGTTTGCACGAGCAACACCGACAGCAGTGCCACCCCTATTGAACTTTTTTCTAAGTTCAAGCCCTTCCTTTGCTTCTTCTGCCATTTCTTTGGTAGGAATTGTGTCTATATCTGATAATGCTTTTTCTTCTTGTAAAAAGAAATCAATCTCTTTATCTACTTCGTCTTCATCATAATCTTCTAAGTCTTCTTCATTGACTGGGTTCTCAGGTTGCTCTACACCTTCATCACCTATAGGGAATAAGTTAGCTGATACATATAAATCATCTGCACCTTGTACTGGTTCTAATCCTATAATCTTTCTTGCTTCGTTTCTTGTCATAATGCCTTCACGAACTGCACTGGTTACGTTTTCGTATATCTTTCTACGTCTTTCTGATAGTGCAGGTATGGCATCTATATCAAACTCCAGTCTAAATCTTTCATCAAACATTGGTACTAACCATTCGTTTAGGTCAGATGCAATCTTTCTTAAATGAGGAATAATTGTCTCCTCATACAAAGCAAGTCGTGCTTCAGCTACGTTTGAATATGTTTGTGCATCAGGAACACCAACTAACTGACTTGGAACACCAAAACATAACGCTATATCAGTTGCACTCATATTTTTCAATTGTGCAAAATCCATATCTTTAGGACTTAAACCCATTTCTTTCCAATCAAAGTCACCCTCAAGCAACATTGGTCTACCTGCATTACCTGCACCACTAAATCTATTGTTTAAGTCTGTGAGTAATTGTTGTCTTTGTGATTCAGTTAAGTTAACTGCAAAACCTGCATCATCTTGTGGTTTAAATATAACAGCACCACTTGGTCTTGCTCCATTTTGTAATAGATTGACATTATGTTTACTAGACATATTGAATTGGTCTACTTCAACAGCAGCAGCACTCATAGGGCTTAATCCATAGTAATCATCTAATGGATTCCATAATTTAACGTGCTTGAGTTCACTAAAACCATTTTCTTGGTCAACCATATAAGTTTGATGAACTCTGCCATTCAAAATATATTCGTACTTTTCAGGTATTGGGTTTCCACCACC
>JGI11772J19994_1000382_pt1 | contig 9817 bp, 5 predicted proteins | sample Etolagsurwater0m_FD_19994 | JGI IMG/M metagenome (IMG submission 19994) | reverse complement strand
TCTACTTTTTCCACCTCGTCCTCCTTTTGGCCCACCAGAAAGTGAGGGAGTGTTTGGTGTTGGAGAAAGAGGTGGATTAAAACCAGAGCGATTAAAATTTCTTATAAGTTGACCTGTAGGACTAAGATTTGTCATTACTTTAAAAATCTGCCCCATTGTATTCTTTAATGCCATTTTAATCTCCCGGCGGTACCGCCAATAGTTTTTCGTTTGAAATTACCCAAGCCTTTGGTATGGCTATCTCTGCATCACCTTGCACAGCCTTACCATCTTCAATTAACACATGAGGACATATAATTATAAGGTCATCGTCCTCGTGTATTATCATGCCACAAGAAACTGCTATAGCGGCTGTAATCTGTTTGAGTTCATCAATGTTCCTCCAGCCCATATTTGAGCCTCCAGAGGCATCGTGCCATACAATTTTATTGAGCGTTACCACTTGACCTTATCAGCCCAATAAGCCGCAGACATTTTACCCTTCCTAATATTACGACCATGACGGGCTTTGAAGCTCTTACGCTTGGCCTTCATACGCTTAGATTCTCCAGCCTTTGGCTTTCCAGCAGTCTTAGCGCCTTGCTCACCAAAACGAATAATCTTTTCTTTACCGCCTTCGCAGGCTTTGACAACATGAGACTTCTTAGGATGATTAGGTGTGCGTCGAGGCTTATTACACTTCATCTTCTTCTTGTCGATCTTACCACCCTTGGCAACCGCATAGCGTCTTGTAATACCGCCCCCTGCAAAGCCTGAACGCTCTTCTTCGTCTATAAAAGCTCCACCGGCCTGTTCGATATAAGGTCTTCCGGTCATCTTGTCTATGCGCTCATCAGGCTCTAGAGGGGCTTGAGGGACAAGAACCTGACCACCTTTAGCATACCTTTCTGTTGTATTTCTATACTGCATACCGTCTTCTTCAACAGGAATAAGGGGCGTATGAATGTATTGCATCTGCTCTTTCTTCATAGTATCGTAAAGCTCTCTCATACCTTCTGCATCTAAGTCTGGAGTGCGTGTATACTTTTCAAGTTCTGGCATATTTTCAGGTGCAAACTGATTTAACATTATTTTCCTAGCCGCCTTCATACCTAAGCCAGCTTCTGTCAAAGTCTGCCAAATCTCCCCAATGTCCATAAACTCTGATGCAGATTGAACAGCCAAATAAAGATCTTGCTGATCTCTGTAATGTTGTTCTTGACGCAGACTAAAACGCCTAGCAACTTCTTCAGCAGGCTTTTCATAATCTGGTGATGCCGTCATAGTATTTCTTACATCAAAGCCATATTGTCTTGCTCTAAATGTTAAACGCTCTTTGACGTTCACTGGAGTAAACTTAATGCCTGTTAAGTTTGCTAATAGTTCTGCACCCAAGTCCTTCTTTTCTTCGCCTGTAGAGCCTCTCTGCTCACCTACAGCGGCAGTATAGATGTTGTCTAAACTTGTTATAGATCCGGGCAAAAAAGCATTAGCCGTATGCTCAAAGGCCGCAATAACTTTATTAGGAATTGTTTCGCCTCTGGGGAATAGTTCTTTGCCTGTAGCTGTTCTACCATTATCGTTAAATATAGCTGTACGAACATCGTCTAAAGCTTCAGTAACAATGGCTTGATCTGCATAAGGCGCAAGTAGTTTGAACAGGCCATCATATGCGGCACCGCCCAAGTAAGTTAAAAGTTCTTCGTCTTTTANCTGACCACTTTCAATACGATGATAGGCTTCTAGTACAGGCTCTTTTAAGAAACTATAAGAATCAATAAACTGTGTATCAGCAGTATAGATTTGATCGCCTACACGTACTGGAATCTTACGCGCCTTAGACCAAGGAGTATGTGAAAGTTCTTGGAGAGCTTTGTTTTCTTCTTCACTCATTCCAAATAGAGCCGCTGAACCAACCGCAATACCTTCCCACGCACCCATTGATGCTGTAAAGCCAGCAAGCCTCCTACGTCCTCTAGCGGCTATCTCCGCATTACCGGATGTAATTTCATCTGATGCCTGCTTAACAATATTTACACTGGTTCTAACAATCTCTGATGGAAATGAAACAAAACCACCAATGGGCAAATACCTAAAAGCTTTAATGCCGTTTGGAACTTTGTCGTAGTTTGGAAACGTGTCTTGAACAATCTGTGCCGCTTCGCGCTCTAAAACCTCTAAAGATTCGTTGGGCTTTGCTTTCTTTAAAACTTCTAGCTCTGTATTAAAAGCATTGATTTTGTAAAAGTCATCAACACCTGTATAAAGTTTTTCTGCGGCTTCATATACTCCACGAAAAGGTTTACCAGCGGCAGTGCCATAGCCCCTTAGCTTACCAAAGAAAGTTCTAGGATCAGAGCCTACCTTTATTTCAGAAGCTTCTTTTAAAAGGTTTCTAAATTCACCTACCCTTACGTTAGTATTAATAACGCCCAACCCTAAATACTTTTCGTACAAAGCATCAAAGCCTTCATCGCCTTGGGCCTTTGCCGCATTTACTAGAGTTTTGTATGTGTTTACACCATCGCTAAACGGATTAATGCCATTAGCTAGTCCAAACTGTGCGCCACCCAACATATTTCTTAGGTGTGTCACATGGCTACCAATAGTTTTCATAGCTTGTGAGCCACCCTTTAGAGCGGCAAAGCTTCTCATCAAATCGTTATCAAAGATCCCAAAATGGGATTGTCGCCCTGCCAAAGCCGTTACCATCTCTGGTGTTGTGTATTTACCATCTAGGACAGAGTTTGTTCCAGTAATCTTTACTGTGTAATCTGTATTATTACGTGTTACAGCAGAGTCAAAGATATATTTTCCGTTAGCTACTTTGTATATATTTTCAGCAAACTGATTAGACTCTACAAGCTTTGCCATCTTACTAACAGTCAATAATATATTATCAGCAGGGTCTGTTATTTCACCCATAAGCTGACGGATAAGAGGATCAATCTCTTTTTTGCCGGTTAGTATTTCACGATTAACTCTTGTGGCTTTGGACGCATAATCAAGGCCAGCATAATCAGTGCGCTTGTCTAATATTTTATTTACTTCTCCCAAAGCCCTTTCAAAAGCAACAGGCTCTGACAGTGTTTCATCAGCCGCCATTAAAGAGTTTTGAATTGCCATAACTGTACGTTTTTTTAAATCTTCGTTTGGCTTGAAGTTAGTGTCCTCAAACATACGATAAGATCTACGGACATACTCACCAACATTACTAAGAATGTTTTCTCTAAACTCTTCGTTAGGAATGCTAGAGTTTGCAAGCCTTCCTGACAATGTATCAACTAGTTCTCTTGCACGAATAAGCTCTTTGGCAACATCTTGGGGTATGCCCATATCAGCCGCAAGCCACTCTAATCTTTTTTGAGGATCAGCAATTCTAGTAATCTCTAAGCTCATTTCCTCAAAGTTTTTACCAGTAAAGAAATTATTTAATACTTCTTCTGGTATTGTGTAATCAAGATTATCTAAAGACTTTTGGAGCCTGTTGGCAATATTCTCTGCTTCTCTTACAAGCTGGCGCTCTGCATAAACCTTACCCCTAAAAAGATTGTAGCCTGTCGGCGTCCAGTACCCTCTAGACGAAAACATTTGATTCATAAATCTTTTTATAGGACTGCTGGCCTGCATTTCAATTTGTGCGATGCCTTCAGGCGTTTCTGAAAACTGAAGATCACTATGAATGCTTGCTTTGTTTACGTTTGCAGAATCTCTAGAGTCTTCTAAGTGCTTGATGCCTGCTTCTACTTGCTCTTCAATAGTGCCGTCTTTAGGAAAGAAAAAGTCTTTTCCTTTACCAACAAGACGCAAAGCACCCTCTAAGCCTCCACCAATAGCAAGACCTTCTAGCGTGACCATTGTGCGCTGTCTTAGTGCAGAGTCTGCTTCGTCAACCGCCATAAACTCTACAATGTCTTTTAACATACCCTCAACAGGTAAGTATTCAGATTCAGACAAAGATTTAGCAAGGTTGCCTTCTTTACCTTCGTACAGTAGCTGGTCTACTGCCACACCTGATAAAACACCATTAACTAATATAGGAAGTTTAGGGGCAACTGTTGCAATAGCTTTTGCGGCTCCTGCACCCCCAGCAACATAGGGAACCATTTCAGACACAGCGCCTGTCGTAGTCGTATAAGGCTTGTAGCTCATGTCCTCTTCAAAAACATCTTCAGGCTCTACCCCGACCAAACCTCCCAAGGCATCTACAAATGTGCGCTTAGTGCGATCAATAAACTCTGCACTCATTATTTCATCGTCTGAGCCTGTAAGACTTCCTACGCCATTAACAATATCTCTCATTACATTTAATGGGCCTGCTCCAACACGAGTAGCTGTTTGAACAAGATCAGCCATTAAATCTTCTTCAGAGGGATCAGGATCTTCTTGTTCTATTTTTTCTGGTACAGCAAGTTGGTCTGGAGTCTTTGCAGAAAATGGGGCTAATAGTTCGCCCTGCCGACCAATAGCGTTGGCACGATTAATAATTTCTGTATCTGATAAAGTGCCATCATGTTCTACTTCTATGACACCGTAAGGTGTTTCAACCTTAGCTGTATACATTAGTTTCTACCATCATCAATTATTCGTGAGGCCCTTTCTGATGAAAGGTTTTCGGCATTTCTAGAAAAGTCTGCAAGCAAACTAAAAAACTTTTGCATCTTTTGAAATCTTAAAGTTGCATCGGTTTCAACAATAAATTCAAAAGCAGAAGCATCCATTTGCTCCATAGCAATCTTCATCGTATCGTTATATAATGTTTCTTGCCGCTTGTCTTCATAGTTCATTGGGTTACTTGCCCATTCATTAAAGACTTTTACGTAAGCTAAATATTCTTCTTGACTGTCTATTCCTCCAATACCATCAGGAACAGATTTATTTACAGCGGCAACAAAATCACCTACTCTTGGCTCATCAAAATTATCTTGAACAAACTTCAATATATCAAAAGACTTCATTGCTTCTGCAACGGCTTCTTCGTCTGTTTCTAAGTTTGAAATCCGCTCTTGAGTTGTATTAGAACTTATAGGCTTAGTTAATCCTCCGGGGCCTTTTGGCTCAAACTTATCGGTTTTAATAACTTTTATTAAACTATCACCGACTGTTTTAAACTGTACATCTTGAGACTCAAAGAACTGCTCTTCTGGTTTTGGTTTGTTTATGCCTAAATCTTTTACAACATTTTTAGAGAACATAAGGTCGCCACTCTCCATATAAAGCTTTCGCAAAGTAGAGAGTTGTTGTGCGTAGTAGGCTCTAGAACCTTCGTCGGGCTTTTCATCAACAAAAGATTTAAGCGCCAAAATTTCTTCACGATCAAGATCTTCTTGTGATTTACCCGTAAACATTCCTGTCATCTTTGACAAAAGCATTTCACCTACTGTGTCGGGTCTATAGTCTTTAGCAATCAAAGCAACTTGCTTTTCAAAGTCTGTGGCTTTGGGATCAGCAAGAAGCTCTGTAGCCTTTCGTAGCCTTTGTGCCTGTTCTAAAGCAAGCTCTCTTGAGCGTTTAGCAACAACGCTCTCATAGTTTCCTATGCGCTTTCTTTCAGGAATTTCTTCTTCTAGTCGCTGTCTAACCAAAGGCTCATAATAGTCAGTGTAATAGCCAATATCAGATTTATTAGACTGTCTAACCCTATCTTGTTCTGTTTTCCAAAAACTTGCGTTTTGATCTGCGGCTCTAGCAACCTGTCTAGCTGATCTAAAGGCTTCAGTATTCATAAAATTCTGAGTCTGATCTGCCAGAAGCTTATTACCTACCTTTACACCAAGACCAATAAGCGTTGATGTTAGGGCGGCTCGCTCTGCTTCTTTTCGTCGCTGTCTATTACGCTGTCTTTGTTCAGACAGTAAAGACTCTCCAAATGCTTCAATGCCCATTTTTATACCTCTTCTTTAGATTGTGCCAAAAGACTTGTAGGCGGCTCTTGTGTTTCTTCGGGCTGTTGTTCAACCGGAATAGTTTTTAAGTTTTCCAGCTTGTTTAGTTGCTCTTCACTAACATATGGAAGAGGTGTATCCATTGCTTCAAACTCTCTGATGTTTCGCATACGTTCTTCTGGAATCTTTGTGCCAAAGAAAACTTCTTCTTCTGCTTCGTCATTTTCTTCGCCTCTAAAAATAACAGGATCAATTCCTGCTCTTTCTGCAAGCGCCAAAACCATATAGGCCATAGGCTCTGCAAGAAGCATCATTAGGTCTACAGTCCACTTACCTTCTGTAAAACCTTTAAACAAGAACAACTGAACAACATCCATAACAGGCATATCTTCAAGCAAGACTTGCATAAGCTGTTCATAGTTTTCTTCTTTTATAAGCTCACCAAAGATCCACTCAGAGGCTTCATGTATGTTTACATACTCTGGGGGCTTTTCGTATGGAGCGGGATTATCTGGATCTCTAGTAAGACTAGATCCGGGGATAGCCCTTCCGCCGTTCATAATTACATCGTAGTATGCTGGATTCATGCTGTCATTAGCCTCTGCATATATTCAGGATAAAGATTGTAGAATGCCGCACTAGCACCCCAAGGTTTAGATTGCATTTCACCGCTATAAGCACGGTAGAACTGTTCTGGTTGTCCAGTAAATAGTCCTTCTCCGATACTTGTAGTAGACCCCATATCAATAGCTGGAGGTGCAATAGTATACTGCTGATAAGTGTACTGAGGCTCGTCTTCTAAACCTAAAGCCTGCATAGCCTGTGTTGTTACGCCTTGTACGACTCGTGTAGGAACTTCTTTTATTTCTTGTTGAGCCATAGCAATACCTTCTTCATATAGCTCTCCAGCCCTAGTCGTTAGTTTTTCAGTAAAACTAGGTGTTGTATATTCTGTTGGAACTCTTTTAGCCGTTACAGCCACTTCCTGCAAGGCATCTGTAGGACTAAGAAGACTTTCACCAAAAGTATCTTTTAGTGTTTCTTGTCGTAGTTGCTCTGCCGCTGTATCAAAGGCCGCTGTAGAAATAGGCTCTTGTGGTTGCAACATAGAATCAATTGTTGAGTCTATTTTTGTAGTTAAGTCTGCTTGAACTTGTTCAGTAATTGGTTCAGCACCAACACCAAAAGTATCTGCTAGGGTTTCTTCTCTTAAAGCCGCTAAAGCTTTGTCTTGAGCGCCTGTAAATATATTACCGCCAGCATCAGCTATGCTCGTCATAGCATCTTGAGTCTTTGACCAGACACTGCTCCAATCTGCACTGCCAACATCAATACCTACTTTGCCAAGCCCTTTGCCAATAAAGCTTTCAGGTGTCACACCCAAACTATTTGCGGCGGCTCCAACAGTCTCACCAATAACCTTGGTAACACCTTCTGTAACAGAACTAAAGAAGTTTCCTACGCGACCACCAATTTCCATAGCCTTTGTAATAAACTGTCCTGCGGCATTTGCAATACCAGAACCAAAGCCAGTGTAGCCTGTTAATGCTCCTGCTACGCCTTGTAACCCTGTCCCCAGCATTGCCCCTATCCCCGGTAAGACAAGCGCAAGACCAATCTGACCAACAATACCAATCTTACCCATGAACTTACCGACAGACTTAAAAACTTTTTTAATTCCTTTGCCGATTTTCTTAAAGACTTTTTTAACGCCTTTAAATATTTTTTTGAAGAATCCCATGCTTAACCGCCTCCACCGCCAAACAAATTATCAATTAATGAGGTTAAAGTATTTACAGTAGTGCTACTACTATTTCCAGCCGCCGCTTCATTACCAAGGGCTACAGCATACAACTGAGTCTTTCTAGTTTGCTCGTTTTCGTATGCTTGATTTACATAATTAGCCTCATCTCTTGTGGCCTGCCACATATTTTGTTGCTGTTGCATAGTAAGTGCAAAAGCATTTTGAGCATTCTGCCTGTTTGCTTCGTTTTGTGCGGCAGTCTCAGCCAGAGATACTTGACGCCTCCAAGCTATATCGGCCTGTGCGATTGCTTGCTCATTAGCCGCATTAAACTGCTCGCGCCTAAAGTCTTGGTCAGAATTAAATTGTTCAGCCTGTAAAGTCATTTGAGCATTGGCAATTCTTTCTGCACTATCATTACGCAATTGTGCTGTTCTAATACTAGCGTCTGCACCAATATTTGCGGCAGTGATTTGGGTACTAGCCTGTAATTCTGACTGTGTTTGCCTATTGATTTCACTACTATTAAACTGAGCCATTGCATTTGCTTGAGAAGCATTATATTGCTCTACTTGCGTTGCCAAGCTTGCATTAAACTGATTTACTTGGTTTTGGCTTTGAGCATTAAATTGTTTTGCGGCATTAGCCATTGACTGATTTGACAACATTGTTTGTTGTTGCATCTGTGCATTTATAACTGCTGACTGCTGACGATTATTTAAGTTTGCCATATCCATAGCTAAAAACGACTTAGCATTTTCAACTGCAATTCTTGTTTGATTATTAGCATTTGTAACATCTAACTGTGCCATAGCTGTAGCATTTTGAATAACAGTCTGTTGACGATTATCCAAGTCCTTCATGGTCATAGTCTGCATAAATTTACTGTTGGACAAGATAACTTGTTGTTCTGCACTAAACTGAGCCATGTCCATGTTAGCAATCATAGAGGCGTTTGTAATAGCGCGTTGCTGATCGACATTTAACTGTGCAACATTCATTTGATTTGCAATTTCAGCTTGAAGCATATTAGTCTTCATACGAGAATCAAGATTTGCAAGCCTTGCCTGTTGTTCAGCCGTTAAGTTTTCTGAGCCTGCTTGATTCAAAGCAGTCAGATTTGCAAGCTCCATTTGCTGTTCGTTACTCAGGTTTGCCAGTTCCATCTGTTGCTTAAAGCCTGCATTTTTAGCAAGAAAGTCTGCGGCAACTTGCATTTCAGTAAGTCTTGCTTGATTCTCAGCAGACATATTTGCGGCATCAGTCTGGAACTGAAACTGAAGATTAGCTAGTTCAGTCTGCTGTTCGTTGCCCAAGTTTTGAGCATTCATGGCTTGTTGGTTCTGAACATTCTGTACAGCCGCTTGCTGACGGTTTTGAAGATTTGCAAGCCGTGTCTGTTGTGCTTGAGCGGCAGAAGCCATCATAGTATCTTGTGCAAACTGACTCTGAAGCACTGACATTTGCTGTGCCATCTGAGCCGTCTGAGAAGCCGCTGTCTGACGATTAGCGGTGTTTTGTAGTCTGCGCTGTGCATCTAGGTTAGCTTGCTGTACTGCGGCCTGTTGCTCGTTTGAAAGATTCTGAGCGGCCCTTTGCTGTAAAGCCTGTGCATTAGACTGAGCGATGGGCATAGCACTTTGAATAATAGAATTTAAAAGTGCATCACGGCCTACTGTAGAAGCCGTTAAACCTCTTTGCTCTAACATTCTATTTACTTGTTCTACTGCTGGTCTAGCCCATACAGGAACTTCACCGTCTTCAATACCACCAAGAAGGGTTTCCATTTGTGAAGATACAAGGGCTTCTGTAGGCAAAGCCGCTACAGCCGCTTTAATTTCAATTGGTTGATCGTCTATCTGAGCTTCAACAGCTTGAGGATCTTCTACAATTGTTGCACTAAGATCTGGAGGAAGTTCTCCAACTTCAGCAACCATTTGAGCCGCCGCGCCTTTTGCCGCTGTGCCTTTTACTTCGCGTACTTGAGCCGCTTCATAGTTTAAGCGTTCTAAGATTTGAGAGGCTTCTGCATCTTGCGCGGCAGTACCAATAATAGCTTCTCTTTGAGCCGCCTCTGCTTCTTTTGTAGGAGCAACATCGGTAACTTGCCCTGTAACTCTATCTACGTAAGCCCCATCAGATATTTCGTACTGTGCGGCCTGTTGAGTTAGTGCCACTTGCTCTTGCGCGGCCTCTCTTTCAGCGGCTA
>JGI11772J19994_1000381_pt1 | contig 9823 bp, 13 predicted proteins | sample Etolagsurwater0m_FD_19994 | JGI IMG/M metagenome (IMG submission 19994) | reverse complement strand
GATTATATTATGGAACAAATGGTAGATTTACAATGGCAGAACTAGAATTTGCAGGATTAAAGTTTAAAGGTGGAAAAATGGTAGGGATTATTATTGCCCTATCTACACTTGTCGGTGGACTTTATGGTGCATTTGAAGTCTATAAAGATTATATGGACATGAAAGAAAAGATAAAGAATTATACTGCCCCTGACTTAGGATATATTGAAGAAGAATTAGCTGTTGTTAAATCAGAAATATCATCTGTACTCGAAGAAGTAACTCTTGTAAATGATGTAGCCCAATCTTTAAAAAATGATTTAAGAGCAGATATGAAATTAATGAAAGAAGATATTAGAAATATAGATAAGATAGTTAATGATATTGAAGATAGGGTTAAAGCCAATGAAAGAGAAATAGCAGATGACTTTAAACTTCTAGAACAAGAAATATCAGATAAAATAAACAAAGCATTAAACAACCCACTCAATGCCCTCAGTAATTAATATACAGGAGAAACGTATGTCATTAAAAAAACTAGAAGACGAAGTAGCTAAACTTCGCAAAGACAATAAAGTATTAAAAGCAGAAAATAAAGAATTAACGACACATAATAAATTTCTTCTCGATAGACTAGAGACATGGGCAGAAAGAAACTTTCAAGAAAGACAAAAGTGGATGAACATGACCGTAGATGAAGTCATTGCGATTAACAAAAATAAACCTGACTATGCTAAGGAAAAAGAATTAGCCAAAGCATGGGATGAACAAAGTGAACGTGTATCTAAAATGAAGGTGGCAAACGGATGAAACTAGACCTGAAAACATTATTACCTTATATCGTACTTCTTGTAACGATTGGTATGACTTGGGGTATGTTTTCAGCAAGACTTGATGCAGTGGAAACTAAGATAGATGCAGTCACCCAAATGCAACAGGATATAGCAGTGATAAAAGAAAAGATTATGTGGATGGAAGCATATTTAATTAATAGGAGTAATTAATGGCAACATTAGAAGAACAATATAAACAGGCACAAGAAGAAGCTAAAAAACAAAGAGATGAAGGTTTTCTAGGTCGAGTTGTCCTACCTGGAGAAATGAGTTTTGAAGACTTTAAAAAAATGCAACCCACTACTACAGGACCATTAAGTTCAACAGCAAATTTATCACAACCGACAACAACACAAACAACTTTAACTGACCCTTCTCAATATGTACAGGCTCAAGTCGGTGCTGCGGTTACTCAACCTACATTACCGACAGGTACGGCAGTTACCCCTGGATTAGCATTACAACAAGTAACACCTAGTACATTACAAGTAACTCCAGGATTAGAAGGACAGGTTCAAGCACCTACTCCGACACCTACTGTAGCACCTACAATTCCTACAGCAGAAGTACCCAGTGCCGCACAAATTCAACAGGCTCAGGTAACATCTGCTCCACAATATCAGGCAGTCACAGGTCAAGCTGTACCTCAAATGGTAGCAGAGACAGGTGTTGTCACACAACCGATGGTGGCCGCTCAACAAGACTTAACAGCCTTACCACCCGAAGCAACCGTTCAAGGTCAACTCGCTAATATTTCCCAAGCTATTCAACAATCAGTCGATGAGGGTAAACCTCTTCCTGCTTTTGCTCAAGGGGCAAAAAGACTAGTTGATGCCGCCATGCAACAGCGGGGTTTAAGTGCATCTAGTATTGCCGCTGAGGCTCTAGCTACAGGTATACTACAATCATCTATTCCGATTGCTCAACAAGATGCACAGTTCTATCAACAAGCAATATTTCAAAATTTAAATAATAGACAACAAGCGGCAGTATTAAATGCTCAACAGTATTTCCAAATGGATATGCAGAATTTGTCTAATAGACAACAGGCTAGTTTAACCAATATACAATTAAGACAACAATCTTTACTATCTGACCAAGCGGCAGAAAACGCATCATTACAATTTAATGCACAAAGTCAAGCACAAACTGACCAGTTCTTTGCAAGTCTACAATCCCAGATAAATACAAATAATGCATCAAGACAAGATGCTATGAATCAATATGCAGTATCTGAAACTAATAGAATATCTGCACAAAATGCACAAAATGCTATTGGTGTAGCAGAAGCTAATGCACAAAGAGAAGCAACAATCAATCAGTTCAATGCTCAATTACAAGACCAAAGAGAAAGATTTAATGTAGAAAATCAAAGATTAATTGACCAATCAAATGTTACATGGAGACGAAGTGTTAATACAGCTAATACATCTGCAATCAATGCCGCTAATCAAACAGATGCACAGAATCTTTTAAACATTTCTAATTTTGCTCTGTCTGCACTGTGGCAACAATGGAGAGATGAAGCATCGTGGATTAATACAGCATCAGAAAATTCAAAAGAAAGAGCCCATAATATTGCGATGGCTGCTCTAGAAAGAGAAGCAGAATTAGAACTCCTTGATGAAGCATCCAAAGGAGAGTTAAACTCTTTGATTGGACAAATTGGAGTAGAAATATTTAAGGACTTTGTAATATAAGGAGAATACTATGTGGAGTACAATATTTACAGCAGCATCAACCGTACTTGGTAGAGGTGCTAGTGGTAGCAGAGATTCAGGTATTAATATAGCTGAAGCAATGGCAGCTTATGATTTTCCAAGAAGACCAATGGCCAAACCTCAAGAAGCTGTGGCTGTTGGAGGAGTAGGCCCTGCGACACAATATAATGAATTATTATCTGCGTGGGATAATTATTTAAATAATGAATACTTAGAATTATCAAAAAGGATATTTAGCTAATGCCAATTGAAAGACAACAAAACCCATTTGATACACCTGTTGCAGGACAGTCTTTAACAGACACTCCTAAGAATTATCCTTGGGAAAATCCACCAAGATTTGTAGACACAGATAAGGCGGCAAGTTTTGTATGGGATAAACTACATAAAAAAGATACGGCATCAAAAATTATTATATTATTAGAAGCAGGTGTTTCTGTAGAATCTTTAACTAAAGTAGTTATATTTTCAGGATTTTTAGAAGGTGCATTTACTCCTGATGTAGGATTTTTACTAACACCTATTGTAGAAAAAATGATTTTATCTATGGGTAAAGCATCTGGTGTTAAAAAGATTAATTTAAATAAACCTAAACAAAAACAAACACAAAAAGTATTAGAATCTTTATTTAAGAGTAGAGACATTACCATGGATATGAACAAAATGAGTAAGAAAAATGAAGACATTGAAAAAAAAGAATCTAAAGCTAAAGGTTTAATGGAAAGAGGTGAGGAATAATGGGATTACTAAGTTCTAAAACATTTAGACAAATTGCTACAGGCGTAGGCGTAGGTGTCTTAGGTACAATACAAGAAGCAAGAGCAAAAAGTGATGACTATCTTGCTGAGTTAAAACAAGCTAGAGATGAAGTCAACGAAGAAAGCCAAAAGATTGGTGCAAACTATGACAAGGCTTTACGTGTAGCTTCAGGTACAGGAAATAGTGCTTTCGCTAATTTTTTATTTAGTGAAATGTCTTTAGACCAATTAGCAGGACTAAGTGATTTAGCTCCTACAACAAAAGATGAACAATTATCACAATTAAAAAATAAATTTGAAAGTCTTGACCCTAATATAAAAGCAACATTTGAAGACAGCTCTTATTCAGAGATAGCCAAAGAAAAATATGATACAGAATTAGATAACTTAAAAATTAAAAAAGGTCTAGTTAATAATAATACTATGGGAAATAATACTGTTGAATCTTTAATTACTTCTGGAGTTAGAAAAAGAGAAAGAGCAGAAGGACAAAAGATTATGGGCCAAGTAGTTACTCCACAAATAGATGTTCCTTCAACAGAACAGTTTGCAGGTGCATACGAAACTATAGGTCAATCAGCAATTCCTAAAAAAATAGATTTTGTTAGAGGGTACATAGAAAGAACTATGGCTGACCCTACTTCAGCTTCTTATTTTTCACAAATATCTGGTGGAAAAGATATAGGAACATACTACAGTGACTTATATGATATGCTATATGGTACACCTGATGAGAGTATGGGTGGCACTGTTAAGGGTTGGCAAGATTACAAAGCAGAACAGGAAGACTAGATGCCTGATATTCGTATGCCAGATGGCCAAGTCGTTAGGTTTCCTGACGATATGCCACGAGAAGAAATAGTAGCCGAAATAGAAAAGGCTGAAAAAAGAGTTAATAGAGAATTATCTATACAATCTGAATCAGGAAGTATTAAAGAAGATGAAGAACCTGTAGGACTTTTACAAGGATTTAAAAATAATGCTCTTGCCTTAAAGAAAGGCTATCATGGATTGTATGAACAACACTTATATCATACATTAGCAAATATTCCGGGAATGATGCTATCAAAAGAAGAAAAGATAGATGCAAGAAGGGATACTGATGATGAAGAAAATACAGGTGACACATCATTTAAACGTACCGTCAAAAAAACATATGACTTCTTCAAAGATTCAGAAGAGTTATCTCAACAAAAAGCTGAAAAAATCGACAGCAAAATTCCCAACAACTTTTGGACTAAATTTTATGCAGGTGTAGGTGCAACCCCAGGAATGGTTTCCATGTATGCTGGGCCTCAAGCATTATTAAAATCTACACCCTTAGCAATTGCTTCTGTAGATGCCTTATCTAAAGCTGATGAAGGTGTTGTCGCATCTGTAACAGCAGGTGCAAAAGGTGCATTGCTAGGTAAGTATATGGATTTAGCTAACACACTAGCACCTATTAGTAGAACAATATCTTTGGGTGCATTAGGTTATGGTTCTGCTGAAGGGGATTTAGAACAAAGATTAGCTAATGGTTTAACTTTTGCTACACTAGGTGCAATTGGCCCTATTGGTGGTCAAAGAACTTTTATTGAAAAAGGTACAACTAAAATTGTAGAAGAAGTACAGAGAAGAAAGTTTATAAAAGACTATGAAAAAAAGGTAGATAGAACAACTAAAAATCTATCAGCTACCATTGATTCTTATAATCTTTTAGCAGATAAAAAATCTTCATTACAAAAAGAAAGAAGTCAATTAGAAAAAAGATTTGAAAGACAGAAAGACCCACAGAAAAAACAAGAAACAAGATTACGTATAGATAGAATAGAAACAGAAATTAAAAGTGCTAGTGCATCTCAAGGTAAATTAAAAAAACAACTAGATACTTTAGATGATTTCCTAACACATCATTCTACTTTTGTTAATAGAGTTAATCAAGAACTTATAGACTATCGCAAACCAACTGAAGCTAAATTAGATGCAGTTAATTTAATTACAGAAAAGAAAATAGTTACTAACAAAAAAACAAAAGAAAAAATAGAAGTCGATGTACCTAAAGTAATACAAAAGTATAAAGACTTACCAAAAGATTTTGTTACAACTGTAAGAAAAGGATTACTACCCAGAGAATTTTTAAATGAATATCCTGTCTTTAAAAGATATGTAGATGAATTTAATCTATATCGTATTGCTACTGAAGATATGGTATTAAAGGTATTAGACAATCCTAAAATAACATCGACAAAAGGTTTAACAGCATTAAGAAAAGGTAAAATGGAACCTTCTGATGGAGGTGTGTTAGTTCGATTTAATAAACTATCGGAAAAAGAAAAAGGTGATTTAGTAACAAAGACTTTTGAAATAGAAAGAAAATATGATGTATGGTCATCCAAGAAAAAAGATGAAAGAGGTACAGAGTTTGATAAAGAGGGCACAGTTAGTACGCAATACTTAGAACAATTAGGATTAAATACTAATCAGATTATAGCTTATAGAGATATCATGAATGGTTTTGAAACTGTTAGAAAATATTATAATTCTATGGCTAAACAATTTGGTGGATACAAAATAGCGGCATTAACGAAAAGACCAAACTTTTTTCCCCATATATTTACAGGTGAATATAGAGTTTATATATCTAAAAATGGTAGCTTAGTAGAAGCCTTACCCACAACTACAGAAGTAGGAGCAAAATTATTAATATCGAGAATAAAAGATAAGTATCAAGGTTATGATATTAACTATCGAAAGGTAGAAAAAAATAAACAAAGTGATGATGCTATTGCTTCATTCAGTAATGTTATTCAACACTTAGATAGAAGAAAAAAAGATAAGCTATCACAAGAAATAAAAAAAGAGTATGATGATTTATTTGCTAAGTCAGGATTTAATATTCACAAATTACCGAGAAAAAAATTTAGTGAAGTGTCAGGTTTCTTAGGAACAAAAGCAGGTAAGAAAGGTATTGATGATTTTAATTTAGCTATCAAGCTATATATAGAAGGTGCAATTAAAATAGCTAATGGATTTAGATTGAGAAGAAATATTCAACAATTTTCTCAAACAAGAATTAGACCTGAGTCTCATCAAACATTAGAATCTTTATATCCTAATTCTACAAGAAGTGGAAAAGATTATATTGATAATGCCTTAGGAAGACAGGTAACACCTATCGGTGAGTTCTTACAAAAAGCAGAACCCGGAATATTTAAAAACTTATATACAAAATCTGCAGCACTAGCTAACCATTTTTATTTATTACAACTAAACTTTAGATTTGCAATGGCTCAGGGGATTCAGCCGTATCAAATGATACCTCCAAAGTTAGCACATCTGTCTCAGTTAGCAGGTAAGGATAGTGTATCAGCATTAGCCGATGCCTATACCACTGTAGCTTTAATACAAAAAGAGTTAATTGTACCCAATTCCTTTTCTACAAAATTAATTCAAACTGCTACAAAAAATAGAACAATCAATGATTCCTTTCTAAGAGAGTTTGCAGGTGAAGGATATTATAAACAAGGAAAGTTTGCTGATGTAAAAGATGTAGCAACAAGACTAAAAGGTATTGCTTCAGGTAGAGCGATGGCCTCTAACATAGAACAGTTTTCTCGACTTAATGCTACCCTAATGTTTGGACATCATTTAAAAAGATTAGGCGTATCAGAAAAAGATGCTATCAATCAAGCGTGGAGAATGGCAGACAAGTATATGGTTCGATATGACTTAGCTGAGCGACCTTTTATTTATCAACAATTAGGTACAGTAGGTAGAGCCGCAGGTCTATTTAAAACATTTATGCATAACTATCATGCTCAATTATTAGAAGCTATCAAGAATAGTAAGCGTGGTGATACTGCTCAACTTGCAGGTCTTGTAGCTAGTAGTATATTGGCAGGAGGTTTAACAGGTGCATTGTTTGTAAAATCTGCTGATGGTTTAGTTAGTCTTTACAACAGAATATTTGACCAAAATGTTCCTACATTAAGTATGATGTTTATTAAAGGTGGATTACCTGATGCTATGATATTTGGTGTACCTTCTGCAGTTACTAATTTAGATTTAACGGCAACTCTTGCCGCACCTAGTGTTAATCCTATGGAGATTATATCTTTCCCTGGATTTGAGTTTGGTAAAAATGTTGTGTTTGCTAGTGCTACATTAACTGATTACTTTATCAATGACAAATTAGTAAAATTAGTTGGTGGTCCTGAAGCAGAACCCATTGTTGGAATACCACCATCTACATCAGAAATAAGAGATGCGTGGAAAAAATTAACACCTAATTCTTTACACGGTGCTATAGAATTATTCTATCAAAAAAATTCAACCAATCCTTTCTATACTAGTAAACAAAACGCTAGACTACAAAGAGACTTATCAGATTGGTTTGCTAGATTCATGTCATCCTACTCATTAAAAGAAGCTATGCTATTAAAGATTACATATCAAAGTTCTATTAGTGATAGAAGTGCATCAGCTACAAGAGATAAACTAGCAGATTTAATTGCAGAAAATATGTTTAAGTTTGACGAAGGTCTATTTATACCAGAATGGATGTTTGAAAAGGCAATGGAAGTAGGGTATACACCTGAACAACTTATTACTTCTGTAAAAAGAAGAGTAAAAAATATGAGTACAGATGCTGTTCAAAAAGTATTAAAAGGTGGAATTAGTGTTAGAGAACAAGAAAAATTAAAAATGTTATTAGATACATTAGAAAGACAATCAGGAGGGAAATAAAATGTTAGGGGGATTACCAGTAGAAATGATTACAATGCTAGGCTCTAGCTTACTTGGTGGAGTAATGTCCATTTGGGGCCAAAGTATTCAAGCAAAACAAGAAGAACAAAAGATGTTAATGGAACGTGCAAACTTCCAAATGAAATCCGTTGAGAGTGCAAGAACTTATGAGAACAAAGGATTCCAATGGACTAGAAGAATCATAGCTTTAACGGCTGTGTTCTTTGTTATTGCATGGCCTAAGATAGTACCTGTACTTATGGATATTCCTGTCATCTTAACATGGACAGAATTTAAACCAGGTTTTTTGTTTCTCATAGAGAAGAAAGAAGTATTAATGGACAGAGCATTTGCAGGTGTAGTGATTACCCCTCTCGATACACACCTTATGTCATCAATAGTGGGACTATACTTCGGTGGAAGTTTGGTGAAGAAGTAATGCCTTTAAATATTACAATACCCGTAAGAAAAAGACAACAAAAGGAAGGTCCTGATATTCAGCTTAAAGAAAAACCTAGCTACCAACCTTTTTTAAAAGAACAAAAAGCAAAAAAGGTAGAGACTGAAAAAGCATTATACTTTATTGATAAAGATTTAAGTAAATCTCAAAAGAAAAATATCATAGAGTACCTAGACAAAGTAGCAGATATAGAAAGCAGTGGTGGTACAGATGTATATGCAAAAGATGCAGAGGGGATATTTCAGTTTAAAGTTTCAGACAAATCATTTGAAGACGCAAAAGATAGGTATATTAATCTAGCAAAAGATAAAACTCCAATGTGGGCTACTACAGCAAAAACTCCGATGGAACTAGACTGGGATTCTCAGAGAGCATTAACCGTTGTCAACATGATAATGAGAGACCCGTCTACTGAATCAAGAGAGTATCTTATGGATATAGCTAATAAAGGATATAAAGATAATAAAAATTCTTTTTACCTATGGAAAAAATTCCATCAAGCAGGAAGCCCTAACGTACAAGAAGACAGCAATGCGTTAAGAAAACTAGGTCTTAATATTAGTTTAAACGATTTATAAACCTTTGCATATCTTCCGATAGTTCTTCAAACTTAAACTTCGTTTCATTAGCTAGGCCGACAAGAATGTTAGAATGTTGGAAGTCAGGATAGTCTTCCTTGAGATGTTTATATAATAACTTGGAGTTTACAGTTTGTTCATCTATGACTAACTCAAAGTCTCGGTTAACTCCTAAAGAGTAAAAACCAATATCAATTTTAAAATCATACTTTCTTCTTATTAGATTCTTCCAATCTTTCATCCTTTCTCCCCTCTAATTTTAACATAATTTCCATAATTCTATACACTTCTCCATAGGGTTTGGTCCATAAATATTTTAAGACTTCCTGTCTTTGTTCTTCATTTATCAAATAGTTCTTCATTTCTTTTCCTTTCTTTTTCTAATTCAATCTTTTCTATTTCTGCATTGATGATGTTATATATATCATCAAAGAATACTTTGAGATTAGCGTAGGTTATTTCAAACACACTCTTCTCTTTAGCGTTTTTCATTTCAAATGCATCTAATGATACTAACAGTTTTCCTGTAAAAGGGTCTTTAATTACTCTCATATTGCCTTATCAACCTTTGCAGATACCACTCTGCTTTTTTTAAATCTTCTAAACCATTCTTCCTTTTAAATCTAGTAACATACTTAATGACATTACCTTGGAAATAATCCATGTTGTTTGATTCTATATAATCAGCAGTTTCAATTCCTTCTTTATAGTAAGACGGGTTAATATTATCCATAGTTTTCTACATCCAATAAATCTTTTAAAGGAA
>JGI11772J19994_1000378_pt1 | contig 9876 bp, 9 predicted proteins | sample Etolagsurwater0m_FD_19994 | JGI IMG/M metagenome (IMG submission 19994) | reverse complement strand
CTTGTTGCTTAAAACTGGAATAAAAAGTATATTAAGTGCAATTGAACTTTTTAGATAGGCGCTCAAATGGCTACATATACAGACGCAAACGGCGTTAAACTAATAACCACAGGTGATGAGGCGGGAACATGGGGTTCTAGTACAAACGTCAACCTGCAAATCCTTGATCGTGCAGCTAACGGCTTTGAGTCTATCGCTCTCAGTTCAACAACATATACCCTAACTCTGTCTGCCCAGCCTTCCTCTGCGGAAAATGGTCATTATAAGGCTATAAATTTTACGGGGTCGCCCGGAGGCACCTGTACAGTAACTCTTGATCAGAACGATAAAGCCAGAGTTTATATGATCTTAAACTCTACAGATGCTGCCTTGATCATCACACAGGGTTCTGGCGGTAACGTAACGATTGAGGTCGGTAAGGGGTCTATTGTTCTTGCGGATGGCGCTGGCGCTGGCGCGGCAGTTACGGATTTTACTGCTGCGGTGCAGAACGTAACAGACCTATCCAGCCCATTTAATGTTGGTGCTACTAGCGTTACTACATCTGGAGCGGAATTGAATTTGCTGGACGGTTCAGCGGCGGGCACTATCGCTAACAGTAAGGCTGTGATCTACGGATCATCTGGTGAGGTAAACGCCACAACGCTACAGATAGCGGGCACTTCTATCACCGCTACGGCTGCGGAGTTGAATTACGTGGATGGGGTTACATCCGCGATACAGACTCAGATTGATGGTAAGCAAGCAACGATAACAGGCGCAGCCACAACCATTGATGATACTGACTTAACAGCTAGTAGGGCAGTTATATCTAATGCAAGCGGAAAGGTTGCAGTATCAGGCGTAACAACAACGGAACTTGATATTTTAGATGGATTAACAGCGTCTACCGCAGAACTTAACATCATGGACGGTGTTACCGCTTCAACGGCAGAACTTAATATTATGGATGGCGTTACTGCCACCACTTCTGAATTAAATATTATGGACGGTGTTACAGCGAGCACCTCTGAATTAAATATTATGGATGGGGTCACTGCCACAACGACAGAGCTTAATTATGTCGATGGCGTAACTTCTTCTATCCAGACACAACTTGGCGGCAAACAGGCCACTATCACAGGAGCCGCTACTACTATTGACGATACGGATCTTACCGCTAGCAGGGCTTTGGTTTCAAATTCCAGTGGAAAGGTTGCAGTATCTGCGGTTACCGATACAGAGCTTGGTTATGTGTCAGGCGTCACTTCTGATATCCAGACACAGCTAGGCGGTAAGCAAGCAACTATAACAGGTGCGGCAACTACTATTGATGACACTGACCTTACGGCAAGTCGTGCGGTTATATCAAATGCTAGCGGTAAAGTTGCCGTGTCCGATGTTACAGATACAGAGCTTGGGTATTTGGATGGAGTCACATCCGCTGTGCAAACTCAGATAGACGGTAAGCAAGCCACTATCACAGGTGCAGCTAGTAGCATTACAAGCTCAAACCTCACCGCACTGAGATCACTTTATTCTGATGCAAGCGGAAAGGTGGCGGCTTCTTCGATAACTGCTACAGAGCTTAGTTATTTAAGTGGAGTAACATCTGCGATTCAAACGCAGTTAGATGGAAAGCTATCTACTGGTGGCGGCACATTAACAGGAAGTTTGAATGTCGGCTCTGGTAATCAGTTATTTACAAACACTGTTACAGAAGTGACTTCTGGATCAGGTGTAACTATTGATAGCGTTCTTTTGAAGGATGACACTGTTACAGCAGACAGCCATTTTATATCAGGTGGTAGCGGCTCTACTTGGGAAATAGCAAAGAGCGGTACAGATCTTATAATTAAGTATGGCAGTACAAGCCTTATGAAGTTGGACAGTTCTGGCAACCTGACTGTCACAGGTGATATAATTACTAATGGAACAATCTAAATGCCGTACACAGATCTTAGATTTAAAGCTGGCATAAACAAAGAGATCACCCCGTACTCTGAGGAGAACGGCTGGGTGGACTGCGATAAGGTGCGCTTTAGATTTGGGTATCCAGAAAAGCTAAACGGCTGGGAGAAGAACTCAGGCAATGCTTTTCTTGGGTTGTGCCGTGGGCTGCATGAATGGGTTGCCCTCAACGGAGAAAGGTTTCTAGGTGTAGGGACAGAGCAAAAGTATTACATCAAGCAAGGTACAGCGTATAACGACATTACGCCTATCAGATCAACCACATCTGCGGGCGATGTAACTTTTGCTGCCACAAACGGTTCTCCTGTGATTACGGTTACAGATGTGAACCACGGCTGTGTTGTTAATGATTTTGTAACTTTCTCTGGGGCAGTTTCGTTAGGCGGCAACATAACGGCGGCGATACTGAATCAAGAGTATCAAATTACAGAAGTTTTAAACGGCAACGAGTATAAAATATCTGCGCGTACTGTTAGCACCATTTCTAGTATCACAGTTACAGGTGGCCTTAACCCTACAGATGTAAACGCAAATAGCAGCGACACAGGTAATGGCGGTAGCAGTGTGGTCGGAACCTATCAAATAGGTACAGGTCTTAACTCTTCTGTTGAGGGTGCTGGTTGGGGCGCTGGACTTTGGGGTGGTACAAACAACGGTGCGTTCCAAACCACCATAGCAGAAGATCTGGATGCGTCTGAGACAGGGGTAGATGTAGCCACAGGACAAGGCTCTAACTTTGCAACTAATGATGTTGTTTTGGTAGGTAGCGAACTTATGACGGTATCTTCTGTAGCCACGGATACGTTGACTGTTTCACGTGGAGCAAATGGAACCAGCCCTGCCACTCATTCTAATGGTGCAAACATATTCCTTACCTTGGGTAATACTGACAGCGCAGACAACTTTAACGGTTGGGGCGAAGCTCCCGCCACTGGTACTCAGACTGCGGAAACAAACCTGCGTATATGGTCTCACGATAACTTTGGCGAAGATCTTATCTTTAATGAACGTAACGGTCAGGTGTTCTATTGGGATAAAACAAACGATGTGACCACAAGGGGCATAGAGCTTTCTACGTTGACGGGAACGCCAACATCTGTGCCTCAGAAGGCTGCACAGATACTTCTTTCAGATCGTGATAGGCATGTGATTGCTTTTGGTGCTGATGGCTTGGGTGCAACCTCATCGACAGTAAAGGGAGACGGAACTCAAGATCCTATGCTAATCAGGTTTTCAAGCCAAGAAAATCCTATTGATTGGTATCCTACTACTACAAATACAGCGGGTGATCTGCGGATTGATTCTGGTTCAAAGATTGTACAAGCCGTAGAAACAAGGCAGCAAATCCTAGTATTTACTGATGTTGCCATATACGCAATGCAGTTTATTGGGCCACCGTTTACCTTTGGTATTAACCTTATCTCTAGCAACATAAGCATTGCCGCGCCAAAGGCGGCAGTTGCCGTGGATGATGCTGTATATTGGATGGGCGCAGCGGAGTTCTACGCTTACAACGGTGCGGTACAACGTCTACCTTGTACGGTTCGTGACCATGTGTTTAATGACTTCAACTCTGCACAATCTGATAAGGTTGTCGCTGGATCAAACATATCGTTCTCTGAGGTGTGGTGGTTCTATCCGTCTGCGAGTTCTAATGAGAATGATAGATATGTAGTTTATAACTACCAAGAAGGCATCTGGTATATAGGCACCTTAGACCGTACAGCATGGCTTGATCGTGGGATATCCTCACTTCCCGTGGGCACAGGCACAGACAACTATCTGTTTAACCATGAGGTAGGCGCAAAAGCGGATGGCGCTGCCATGACATCATTTATTGAGTCGGGTGATCTTGGAGTTTCTGATGGGAACCAATTCTCTTTTGTCACCAGAGTAATCCCTGATCTTAACTTCAGAGATACCAACGTAGATAATACCACGGTAGATTTTATCTTGAGTGCCAAGAACGCACCCGGTCAGGTCGCCCAAACAACCAATACTGATACTATTACAAAGACATCTAACGTGCCTGTAGATCAGTATACGAGCCAATACCAGACCAGACTGCGAGGCCGTAGCTTTACATTTAAGGTCCAGTCAACAGATGCAGATGTATTGTGGCGTCTGGGTATCCCCCGCGTTGATATAAGATCTGACGGGAGAAGATAATGTCTATAGCTCCAGTACCATTCTTTCCTGTACCGCCGCCCCAGTATACACAACAGTATATGGCAGAGGTAGTTCGTGCGTTCTCTGTGTTTGCAACTCAGATTACAAACCCTGCTATAGCAAAGCCTATACTCATCGAGATTCCTGCATCTGCACAGGCGCTAGATGAGGTTGGCACCGTATATGAAAGCAACACGGTACTTAGGCTCAAGTCTGCTACGGCAGCAAACAATACTGTGGGTATGCCACTGCCTACATATACAGTATCAACATTACCAACCGTTGAGACGGGCACATTAATATACGTTTCTGATGGGGCAGCAGGTAGCCCCGTTGTTGCGTTTGGTGATGGATCTAATTGGCTGCGTGTTGATACACGGGCAGCGGTATCAACGTAGGAGACTGACATGGCTAAAAATATTATAGATGACTGGAAGGTGTTTCCCCGCCTGATGATGTTTGTTGTCACAGTGCTGACCTATCAGGCAGTGCATTGGTTTATGGGTTTACCACCAGAGGCACACACTACACAGTCAGCAGGTTTGGTATCTGTCTGCATGGGCGCACTCACAGGTTGCTTTGGCATCTGGATGAGCAAAGAAGCGGGGTCTAAGTAATGGGACTTTTTGATGATATCTCATACGGTCTTGGTTTTTCTGATACTAAACCGTCTGGCTACGACCAAAGAACCGCTGACAGTATAGAGGCCACCAGAGGGCGTGATGAAGCTGACAGGTATCGTGCAGATAAAGGAATACAAGGGGCAGGGGGTAGCCCTATGGGGCAAGATACAAGCCTACCTCCTCCAAGAGAACTTGCAAGTTATGGATCAAATCCTAATTTTTTCAGAGATGCAAACCTTGACCGCAGAATAGGTTATAGAAATCTTTTGTCTTTTGGACAGCCATTAGAGCCTTTTGGAGAAGGCGATGACCGCGTAACTCAAGAGATGATTGACACGTACAATCAGAGGACAGCCTTTGCCAAGAATAGGGCAGACCAAAACTTCATGGGCACGGGCATGTCTCAAGCAGATTATGCCAGAGGTCAGCAGTATGGATTTAGCACAGGGTCAGATGGGCAAATGACTGCCCGTAGTTCTGATCGTGGTCCAGCGCCTACCATTACAGACCCCAATGCGCCTGATGCAACGGACCCAGAGTCAACGATCTTCAACCCAAACAACGCATTCTTGCGCAACCGTATGCGTATGCAGCAAGAGCAAGGCGGTGGCATTCTGCCACCAACGGGGGGCACCCAACCTACACCACCAGCCCCGCCACCTCCACAGATGCCAATGCTGCCAGCGCCTCAAATGCCGCCACAGCTAAGAGGTATTATGGGATTAGCAGACAGGTCTAACATTAGCCCTGCGATGCGTTACGCTGCGGAAAACTACTACAGGTTAGGCGGTAGGCAGATGATGAACGATGAGTTTGAGCGTGGTCGTGCAATGGTACAGGGTCAGGGCGTATGAGTATCTTCACCGCTGCACTAGGGCCAATAGCTAACCTTGCTGGATCATGGTTGCAGGGTAAGGCTGATAAGAACGCTGCCGATGCTGAGCTAAAGCTTACTGAGGCGAAAGCGAAAGCCCAGATATTATTGTCTGAAAAGACAAGCGTTGCCGACTGGGAGCGCATCATGGCAGAGGGTGCCAAGTCTAGCTGGAAGGACGAATGGTTTGTAATTATTTTAAGTATTCCATTAATTTTATGCTGGATTCCGGGTGCAGAAGGTTGGGTTGATCGTGGGTTTGAACAACTCTCAAAGGCTCCCGACTGGTATTTTTACAGCCTTGGAATTGCAATTTCAGCCAGTTTTGGTGTGCGCGGGGCGCAAGCCTTTTTTAAGAGGAAATGATATGAGCTTTAAACTTAGCAGACGCAGCCTTGATAGGCTTGAGGGGATTGATGAGCGACTACAATCTGTAGTTAAAATGGCTATTACGTTGACCAAGACCGATTTTGGTGTGGTTCAGGGGATGAGAACCATTGAGCAACAGAAAGAGTTAGTCGCCAAGGGTGCAAGCAAAACCATGAAGTCTAAGCACCTTGAGGGTAAGGCATTCGATATCATGGCGTTCATAAATGGCAGGGCGAGTTGGGAACTCTCGCTCTATGATGACCTTGCGGATGCAATTAAAGAGGCTGCAACACAACTGGGAGTTCCTGTTTGTTGGGGCGCTGCTTGGGGCACACCTGACATGCCATACCCAATGGATATCCGCAAATGGGAAGGCACAATGGAAGAGGCAATGAATGCCTACATAGATTTAAGAAGGAGCCAAGGACGCAGGCCCTTCATTGATGGACCGCACTTTGAACTGATAGATTAGTTCAATTGAACTTTTACGATGTAGATGCTATGATCTACAAAACTTTGAGGTAAACAGATGGCTCTACCCTTACTCTTAGGATTTGGATTACCTGCTTTAGCTGGGGCTGGTGCATTCACTGGACTGGGTGCTGCTGGCGCTTTTCTGGGTGGACTTAGCGCACCAACTCTGGCTGGTATAGGCGCTGGTTTGGGATCATTCCTTGAGACAGGTGATGTAGGTAAGGGAATCCAAACTGGTTTGGTGGCAGGTCTTAGCGGTAAGGCTATGGGAGCGCTTACTGGTGGCGGTAACTCAGCACTGTCTGGTGCAATCGGTGGCACAGAGGGCGCGGCTCAAGCTGCCATCAATGCATCAGCAGTAGAGGGCGGTAAGAACGCATTCCTACAGAGTGTAACAAATAAAAGTTTACAAGGTGGGTTAGCTGGCGCGGTGCTTCCCGGTGTGGGCACTGCTGCATTGGTTGGCAGTGCGATGAATCCACCTACCATGAAGATGCCAGAGAAGGAAAAGGTGGACGTACCACCGCCCATGCCTCGCATCAAATCTTATCAGCCCAAGACAGATATGGACAGCAGTGCTGAGGAAGAGATGATTACATACTACAATCCAGTCAAGCGTATGCGTGGTGGCGGGATAATGTCTATGTCTGGCTCTCACCCTATATTCCAGAGCTTTGGGGACAATATGGCTGGGTTCCTTACTCAGGCTCAGATTGAATCGAATAAAGAAAAGGTTCAGCCGTTTGTGCAAGAGGTAGAAACCTTAGCTAAAAATACATTTGGTCAAGACGCGTTCCAGCTAGCACCTAATAAAATTCAAGATGTTGCTTATCAAAGGCCTTTGAAAGAATTAGCTCAACCTTTATTTGATCCTCAGGGGCTTGAACAAGCGCAACTGTTCAATAGAGGCGGGGGTAATAGAACGGCTCAAGTGCAATTTGCACCGCCACCTTCGTTGAATAGAAGCGGCTCTCCCTTTGGTAGAATTAACAGAGGCTTTGGAGCTTCACCTCTTCTTAGGTTTGGCGCCATTGGTTTTGCAGAGGGTGGTGAGGTAGAGGCGCCAGAGGGCATGAACGAAAAGGATGTGATTGTTGAGGCAGTAAAGGCAATCAAGGGACTGTCTGATGCGCCAGAGATTGCTCTTGGAATATTCCTTGATAAGTACGGTCAAGAAGCCTTGGAGGATCTTGTAGAAAAAGTGCAGTCTGGTGTTCTTGATGACACCATTGAGCGCTTTGCCAACGGCGACAAGGGAATGGTTGAAGGCATGGGTGATGGGTCTGGTGGAGATGACATGATTCCTGCATCATTAGACGGTGAGCAAGATGTTCTTCTCACTGAGGGGGAGTTCGTCATGAGACAGCCTACTACCAAGGCTATCCAAGACGAGTTTGGCAGTGATTTCTTGGACATCATCAATCAGTCTGAAGAGAAAGCTCCAGAGAAAATAAGGGAGATGGTGGGGGTTGAGAGTTAGCACAGTTCCTAAAGAGGCTGTAAAGCATGTTTGGAAGGATGTTGAAAAGTTACTGAAGAAGAGCGTTGAGGATACATCTAGGGGGAAGATAAACATCTTAGATGTTTTAGATGGAATCCTTAGAGACATATACGTTCTTTGGGTAGTTCTTGACGAAGAGGATAATATGGTCGCTGCGATAACAACAAGGATAGCAACATACCCTAGAAGGAAAGCTATGGTTCTTGATTTTGTTGGTGGCACTAAACTACACAAGTGGAAAGACACTGTTATTGAAACAATAGGTCGGTTCGCAAAAGAAAATGACTGTCAACACTTAGAAGGTTATGGCAGAAAAGGTTGGGAAAGAGCTTTACGGGGGAACGGCTTTTATTCAGAGTATATAGCATACCGCATGGAGTTATAGGATGGGCAAGGGATCACAGCAGGTACAGTCTGGCGGCACCACAAGAACAGTAAGTCTGCCAGAATATGCAGACCCGTACTTTCGTAGACTCCTAAAGGGTGCGGAAGAGGCGACACAACCTTTCTATCCTGATGACCCTGATACATACGGGGATCTTGCGGGTGAGTCTACATATGTGCCGTATGGCGGTGAGCGTATAGCTGGGTCTGAGGACTACGGTGATATCAATACATCCCGCGCTATGGTTCGTGGCATTGCTGAAACACCTATTGGGGGTCTTGATGAGGCAGTTGCCCTACAGCGCAGAGGGATTGCGGGCCTTGAGGGATTAGCTAACTACAATACAGGTGCATTTGACGAATATACAGGGTTCCAAGCGGGCAGGGCTGACCCATATGCTGGATTCCGCGCAGGTTCCGCAGATCCATTCGCTGATTTTAGAGCGGGTAGAGGCACTGAGTACACAGGTTTTCAAGCTGGTAGGGCAGATCCATACGCGGGGTTCCAAGCTGGCGTTGCTGATCCTTTTTCAGATTTTAAAGCTGGCAGGGGTATTGAGTATACAGGCTTTGAAGCTGGTGCAGCAGATCCATACGCTGGCTTTAGGGCAGGTAGAGCAGATCCATTTAGCGATTTTAGAGAAGCTGAATTTACAGCACAGACCGCTGACCAATACGACTTTGATCCAGCCCGTCAGTTTACTGGCGCTGAAGTGCAACAGTATATGGACCCATACATGCAGAATGTTGTGGATGTTCAGAAGCGTGAGGCCCGTGAAGACTTTGGCAGAAGCCAAGCAGCGCGAGATGCGGGGGCAATAAGCGCTGGCGCATTTGGTGGCTCCCGTCAGGCCATACAGCAAGGCATGGCAGAAGAGGGTTTGCAAGAACAGCTTGGTGATATCCAAGCGGCTGGAAGTCAAGCAGCATTCCAGCAAGCGATGAAGTCCTTTGAAGCTGACAGAGCAGCACAGATGGAAGTTGATGCTCGCCGTGCAGCAGAGCTTGGGAGAACTCAGGGCATTGGCATTAGCGAAATCGGAAGAATGGAAGCTGGTCGTGCTGGTGAGGCTGGCAGAGTGCAGAATGCTAGGGCTGCTGAACTTGCTAGAACACAGGGAATTGATATCGCTGAGGCATCCCGCGTTCAACAGGCAGAAGCAGCAGAACTTGCTCGCACCCAAGGCATCAGTCTTGATGAAGCTGCAAGGATACAAGGGCAGCAAGCAGCAGAGAGAGCCAGAGTTCAAGGCATTGACGTTGGTGAAGAGGCTAGGGTCCAGAACGCAAGAGCGCAAGAACTTGCCAGAACGCAAGGCATCAGTATTGATGAGGCAGCTAGGGTGCAAAGGTCGGAAGCGGCTGAACTTGCTAGGACGCAGGGGATTAGCTTGGATGAGGCGGCTAGAATACAAGCATCAGAAGCTGCTGAAAGAGCGCGTGTGCAGGGTATTGATATATCAGAAGACGCAAGAGTTCAAAATGCACGGGCATCAGAGCTAGCCAGAACACAGGGCATTAGTCTTGACGAA
>JGI11772J19994_1000376_pt1 | contig 9899 bp, 10 predicted proteins | sample Etolagsurwater0m_FD_19994 | JGI IMG/M metagenome (IMG submission 19994) | reverse complement strand
CACCGCCAGTACCTTTGCCGTAGTAGACAACAACGCCGTCTGAGCCTACCTCGTTTGCGGCTAGCTCAGCATTTTGAAGCGAACTGGGTGCCCCAGATGCGCCTGATACTCGGCGCTTAATCCGAATAGTGTTTGACATGAGTCAGGATGGTGGTCTTTGTGGAAAGAAGATGGCGTTCAAAACGAACCACCATCCGTTAGCGTGTCTGCTGTATAGACAGCATCAGCCTTAAATGTAGCTGCAGTCTGATCATAGTAAATAACCGATTTATCCACCTTTGATGCTTGCTCTAGGTCAAAGTCGCCTGGCGGACCTTGCGGGCCAGCAGTCGTTGCTGTGACTGTTGTTACATCGCCAGTACTGCTAACGGTGACAGTGTTTTTTTGCGTTGTGACGTTTACTTGTGTCATCTTGTGTACGACTGATCGACGGAAATAATACCTTCTAAATAGTACTCTTTAGTACCTGCCGAGTCTGTTATCAGCACGTCATAGTAAAGGGCATCAATAAAGCCTATCGTATCTGCATCTGACAGGCTAATCGTTACTTGCCCGTTACTTCTATCTGTGTAGACAACGCCGAAATCTGCGTACTTTTTGCTGCGTGCCTTGTTCCATGCTTGTGCCGCGACAGTCGCACCAGTCAAGTCAATCGCAGCGTCATTGCTGTCCTTAAATTGCAGCAGAACACTCCAGTCGGCACCGCGCTGCACCTTGAAGTTGTAGGTTCCAGGGTTGACAGCCATGATGCACCTCCTGTATTTATTTTAACGGATCTGGCTTGCCTGCCAAAATGGATAATGCACGCTTGTAATACCAGCAGTCTGTTTTGCCAGCTTTTTCAAGAGCTTCTTTAACGCGCTGCCAGTTTTCAAGCGCATTGCGATCCATTATTTACACGATGCCTCCGCTGACAATACCGCCGCTGACGATGATGGTGTCTTCACCGCTGTCGTCTAATTCAGGTTCCGGCAGTACTTCCCATGCAGTAAAGGCAGCACTGGTCAGGTAAGCAGCCAGTTCGTCAGTATCTGCAGTTGCCATAATGGCTACTTCTTTGTCGTTGCTGTATTGACGAATTTCAGCGCGACGATCTAGTACGTCTTGTGGTGTAGCTGCACCGGTTTCCGCTTGCCGGACGACATACCAATCAGTTGGTGCGAGTAATGACCCAGCCGTTTGCTTGACTTGTGCCACCCACTGCTCTTGCAGTTGTGCATGATCCTTGGGATTGCCAACGCCCCAGTAAAAGCGTTGATCGTAGTGCTGATCAGCAGACTGTGTGACTTCAACCAGACCAACAGCTTGCTTTTCGGCCATTGTTGTCAGGCGCAGCCAGTTAGCTGGGTAGTGAACGCCAGTGTCTGGATGGGTCCAAGCGCGATCGTATTGGATCGTTTTGCCGCTGACAGTGAACATGACCGTGGTGGTGATAATGGAATGTTACCGCGCACGGGCGGTGCGGAAAGGATGCTCAGCAAATGCGGCGTAGACATGTGTTTGTCCTGATTGGTTTACCGGATTCGTCGCGGAGCTTAAGCGGAACCCGTTGCTCAAGAAGTCCATATTGAAGATATTAGTAAGCGAAACCTCTGTAGCAGAGAGATTGGGGTAAAGAACTGTGCCGTTGGCGTTGATAGAACCTCTTGCGCTATCAAAAAGCCACCAGTCGCTTGATGCCCCGCCGTTGTCTGAGTTCTTAATTAGGACCCATCTGGGGCGGAAGCCAAGATAAACAAAGGGGCCTAAAGTTGCGCTTCCATTTCCTACATAACTGCCAAAACTAGAGTACCCGTCTACTGGGGCGAAGCAGTAGGCCACCATATCGCCAGCATTATTTGCCCAAGGATATGCGCCCGTATAAGTTCCAAATACAGTTGATGAGGGCTCATTAACACCCCAATACTGTGAATATGATGTGATGTTTGCATCGGTGCGGTGCAACTGAAGGACACCACCTTTACCCAAGGCAGAGTGATACACAACCCATGGCTGATTACTATTACGAGACTTCGCAATAATCATCTCAGGTGCAGCGTTTAAACCGTGTCCAATTGTTGAGCCAGCCGCACTTGCGGCCCAAGTAACAACCGAGAACCCAGCAGCCGGATTGGCGCGGACTGTTGCTTGAATGCTGCCATCAAAGTTAGACGCACCAGCAGTGCTGTTCGTATTTGCCTGACCGCCCATCCCGCTATGCACTGAGCAGTAGTAATACAGCGTTGGCGCACCAGAAGCTACAACAATTGTTGTGCTAGCACCTGCGCTACCAGGCGTTCCAGTAGTCGTTACACCTGTTGTGTACTCAGTACCACCGCCATGCGTACCATCAGATGTTGTAGAGAACCGCAACGGATGACCTGCATTGCTGCTATCTGACTGATCAAATGTATATGTGCTGCCTTCTTCAAGGTCAAGCGTTACAGCACTCGTTCCATGACCATCAAAGCGATACTTGTTGCCGCTGTCTGAAACAACGGTGACGGCATACGTCTTGCTGCTGTTTGCACCTGCGTCCCAGGCCCAGCTCACAAATGGTTCATTCGCATCATTAGTTGATTCATTTGTGTTGTATTTAGCAACAGTAAATCCATTGCCGTCAAAAGACGAGTACAGACCATCATTGATTTCTACGTAGTTTGTATTGGTAGCGACTGTTGGCCCAGCGCCGCGAACCGTGTCACCAAGCACGTGCCAGTGCGCCACTGTGCGGCACTTGGTCCATACCAGATCTGGTGAAAATTCAAGACCTGTGATTGCCTTGCTACTTGTTCCATCGCCCGTATAAGTCACAACATCCATCGCCGTGCTGCCATCAGCAATTGTTGGCTCAGGCAGGTTTGTGGTGCATAACGCCTTGTAACCACTTGGTGCGGCGTACGCAAATGGACGTTGGCCGAAGTTTGCAGCCGCAGAACTGTAAGAACCACCTGTTGCAAAGAAATAGGGACCAGAGGTTAATCCAGTATATGCAACACCTTGAGAGGAACCGTTCTTGTACCAGGTCAAAGTACCAAGATCAGCATCAAATGCTACGCCAATTACATCACCGCTTGTATAAGTAGCGCCATAAGTAACACCGCCAGCGCCAGGGTCGTTGTGATACTTTAGGCCGGTAGCTCCATACACCCATCCACCCGCATCGTTACCAAGAAAACCATTATTTAGGTTTGTCTGCAAGGTTGCAAGTCCGGGGTTAATACTGTTACTAGTAATAGTAAATTCTGAATACCATTTACCTGAACTCATGCCAATAGTAGACAAACATTTTGATGGATCAGCTCCTGTAGTTATATCAAGGTTGCCATTTGACAAAGTACAGTTTGGAGCTTTGGCAAGCGGATTCATCGTGCAGTAGTTGCCACGGACTTCACCACCCGCGCCAGTGTCATCGCCGTAATTCGTCGGCGTGTCTACAAGGCTGTCGTTACCTGCGCCGGATGCTACTGAAAGGTTATTAACAGTCCAGGTGTTGCTGTTGCCGCTGCTGTCCGTTCCAAGCGCGGCGTTGCTGCTGTTGTCGCTGAAATCTAGGTGGAAGGAATTATCTGCTACGGACACGCCGGAGTCAATAAGTTTCCTGCCGTTTACCTCAATGCTATACAAAGTATGCACATTAGTAGAATAATCAGCCCCGGTAACTGCAATAGAAGTTAGAGAGCTAAAACCAGTGATTGTGCTATATGGTTTTGTGCCGCTTGTTGCGAGCTGGCTAGTTACATTTGTACCATTAACACTAAGGGTGGCAGTACCAAAGGTTGAGCTATGTTGGATCCGCAGTGACGTAAGTGAAATAGCAGAAGGAAAAGTTAAAGTCGCACTTAGGCTTTGTGCGTAATCATCATCATCAGCATCGTGCAGATTTGTAAATGAGCCATACCCAGTTGTACCGGTCCATAATCCACTCCAAGTCTGACTATTATCAAACCATCCATAGGTTCCAGCAAACTCCTTCGGCTGCCATACATTGTTGTCGTCAAACTCACCAAAGTCAGTCGGTGCAAGTGCTTGGCCGTCAACAAAATGTACGTCGGCTAGGTAAAAATCAGAATAGCTATAGTTATATCCGATTCTGTGTTCAACAACAGTATTTATGTTTGTTTCGTAGTTCGGAGAAACATTAGTCGTAGTATCAAAAGCTGTTACCTGAACTCCATTAACATATAATTTTAACCTGTCATTAGCAGTTGACTGCGTAGTGTCAACAGCTACTACTATATGATACCAGGCAGAAGGATCACGATAAACTGCCGTTGTAGTTCGTCTAAAAACGTAACTAGAGCCATCATAATAATGAACTTCAATTTTATCACTATTGTTAAACTCAATATCCCATCCTATATACGATCCTCCAGTGTAAGTGCCAAACATTCGCGGAGAAACCCCGCCAATCTTAATTCTCTTCACCCAGCCGCTCCAAGTCCACGTCTTGCGGTTACCTGCAGACGACGGTGTTCTATTTAGATATGCACTGTCGGCACTGTTAAACCTCAGCGAACGCTGAATCTGATAGTCAGCCGCACCAGCACCGCCAGACGCACCAGCGAGAACATTAGATCCAATGATGCTCATGAGTATGCAGCAGTGAAAACAGCGTGGATAGAAGTTGTTGACCGCACGATGTAATCAATACGATCAACGGCTGAAGCATCGCTCGTTAGCGTTGGCGCACTTGCCCCAGCAAAGTCCCAGTACGACCCAAACGCAAGAGTACGACTCCCCGTGCCATCTTGCAAAATAAAGATTGAGCCAGATTGACCAGCAGTCAGATTACTTGGATTAGCAAGTGTCCGATTACCACCAAGCGTGACGGTGTAATTATTACTTGCTGCAAAATCAGGCGTTATAGTCGCCCCATCAGTCAACGTCGTAATCGTTCCACGTTGTGCTGCTGTATAAGTCTGAGCCGTATCGGTCTTGGCTGTGTCAGCGTCATAACCCTGAACAGTCGTACCGATGTCACCCGATTCCAATAAGTTATCAACCGTCAGCGTTTGCGTGCTGCTGGTGATGGAATCAACCTTAACAGTTCCGAAAGCCATAATTAAAGAACTAGCCAGGTAGCGTTAGCTGGAACCGTAACCGTGGTGCCTGCGTTCACAGTAACCGGACCGACACTGGCTCCATTGTAGCCGCTAGTCAAAGTTAAGTCAGCAGTTATAGCCTGCGCGTTCTGCAAAACCACACCCGTTCCACCTGAAGAACCTGCGCTAGATGAGTTTTGCCATGCGCTGCCATCATAAACTTTTAATATCGCGGTGCTTGTTGTATCTAACCAAAGCTCTCCCTTTTCAACGCCTTGTTGTCCTGAAACAGTTCCCGTACCAGTTGTTGACCCAGTTGCCGTGAAAATCAGCCCAACTGTGTTGCTGCTTGCGCCAACCGCTGTGAAGTCAGTTGAACCAACCGTCAAGATTTGGTAGACAGTACCTGCTACAAGGGCAGTCGCTGCAGTGCTGGCTGGTGCGCTGTTTGGTGCGTCACTACCAATATGAACTGGCCCGACCTTGGCTAGATCACCGTCACTGTCTTTAAAAAACAGCCCAGGTGATGCGCTATTGGTGTTGACAGCAATTTCACCTACCGACAGCGTGTTCGGTATCGGTCGCTTGTGAGCGGTATCGCTGCGTAGATGTTGAAGCGCCATTCTAACGTCTCATACTGTCCCAGCTTAGCGTTTATGAATAATCTGCAGTAAATACAGCATGAATAGAAGTCGTAGATCTGACGATGTAATCAAGCCTGTCAACTTTTGACGCACCACTAAGCACTGGCGCAGTGCCGGATGCAAAATCCCAATAGCTGCCCCAGCTTGCGGTATAACCTGTGCTGCCTTGCACAAGAAAAATAGAACCAGACTGACCAGCCACTAGGTTTGTAGGGTTAGCAATCGTCGTGACCTGACCCAACGTTAAAGAAAAGTTATTTGATGCAGCAAAGTCAGGCGTGACCGTAGCGCCGGGTGTCAGCGTTGTGATCGTTCCTCGTTGTGCAGCCGTAAAGGTTTGCGCCGTTCCAGTAACTGCGTTGTCGGCAGGAAGCGTTAGCTGCGTTGATACAAGCGCACTACCTTCCTTTACATATAACTTGTCTTCATCCGTCGCGTAACATACTTCGCCTTCTTCTAAATCAGCAAGAGATGCGTTTAAGTTTGCATAAGTACCGCGTGCGACTCGTATTGCAGTCCTACTGACCGGTGTTCCACTGGTAAAACTACCGCCATCTGCTGCAAGCGCCGCGCCAGAACTTGCTGCCGTAATCCGACCCTGCTGATCAACCGTTATGTCGGCATTCGTATAGCTGCCTGGCGTTACAGCAGTATCAAGCAGATTGAGGTTGATTGAACCATTTGACGTAATCGGTCCGCCAGAAGAGCTAAGACCAGTACCGCCAGTAACATCTACAGAAGTAACCGTACCAGTCGTTAAAGTTGTCCAAGTAGTGTCATAATCTGTAGCCGATGCTTTTATTAGTGCTTGTCCAGTAGTTCCGCCTGCTGCAACAGTGCCTGATGCCTGTACTAAATCTTCTACTGTTACCTTTTTGGTTTGATCATTAACCAAGTCAACAATTGGCACCACATCAGTGCCCACTGGGTTAGTGTAAGCCGTCAAATCCGATATTTTGACGTTTGCCATGCTTAAATCACGTTCACATCTGATGCCATAAGTCTAACTTGCTCACCAAGTGCTCAGGGCAGCTCGCTTCCAAGTATTCGTCGCCGTGCAAACGTAAATATAGTCTGCATCCCATGCAATTTCGCCTGCGATGCCAGTGGCTGTAGCTGATGCCGGTGTATGCGTCGGCAGAATCGGACGTGCGCCTAGCGTCACGTTGGCAGCGGTGATTGCCGCCATGCTTGTCAACGTACCAGCAGACTGCACCTGCAGGTCAATCTTGCCGTCCTCTTCTGTATCAGTTGCGTCTAAAATTGTTGCGACGATTGATGCGTAACTCTTGGCAAGAGGTGTTGCTGCGTCATTGTTAGAACTAAAAACAACAGAACTAATGATGTCGTCATCTTGCCCAGCATCACCATCGCGGTGATGATACAAAACCACATCAGCAGCCGATGTCGCTGCGTTCTCAGTTGATTCAACAAAAAGTGCAGTAGATACTGTTGACTCGCTGACGTGCAAGGAATGCGTAGGGTTCGCTTCGTTGATGCCAACATATTCACCAACTGCTTTGATTCTTGCTGACTGCGTGCCCGCACTGCTTGTAATAATCTCAATAACACCGTCTTCCGTCGCGTCGGTCGCATCCTCAATTTTTGCCAAGATCTGCGCGTATGCGTGATCCTCGCTGTTGTCATTCCGACCACGAAACTCAATGTTGCCTAAGTTGTCATTATCTGCTGGTGATGCCGAGTTGCGATACAACACCACATCAGGCGCAGTATCTAAGCCAGCATCAGTGTTTTCAATNATGACCTGATCTGTNGTNTCAGTGCTAAAGAGATGCAACTGCGCTGCTGCTGTACCAGTACCAAGCTGCAAACCTGCACTTGTTACGGTGGCAACGTTTGACCCGTTGATGCTCAACCCAATTTCATCTGCAGCAGCACGATAAAATCCTGTTTCACCAGCATCTGAGTTAAATGCAATGCTTGGCGCNGCCGCCGTGCCGTCTAGTACCTTTTTAAATAAATTACCGTAGGTAACATTTTTATTTTTGGCCGCATCAACCGCTTCACTGACATCAACAATCGGAATCAGGTCGCCACTAGCAGGTGTGACGATTTCATCAAGGTCGCTTATTTTGCGATTTGACATCAGGCTGCCTCCAGTGCTTCAACGCGAGCGGTCAATGCAGCAATTTCAGCATATGCTTCTTGCAATGCAGCAGCCAACAGCGGGACAAACTTGGCTTGATCAATGCCTTGGTAAACAGGATCACCATTTGCATCAACCTCATCCTTATGGCCTGTTACGGCTTCAGGAACTACAGCCTGCGCTTCGTGAGCAATAAAGCCATCAACAATAGTTGAAGGATCTTTTGTAAAGTTAAAGCGGTGTACTTGCAGTTGATTTACTCTTGCTTTTGCACCGGTCAGCGGAGCGATGTTTTCCTTTAGGCGATAGTCAGAGCCAGTGTTGTATGCAACTGATGTTCCATTTGTGCTAATTGTTGCGCCACTCAATTGCGAGCCTTCGTAGGCAAAAAGCACATAGTTACCCGTAGAAGTCCATCTATTCAATCCCATGCAAAACGAATCATTGACGCCAATGTTTAATCGTCCGCGTTGCGTAAATTGTGCACCTTCATTGTTAAGGTCGTTACTAGAGAAGGGATTGGCGGAAGTCTTAATAAATACAGAAGGTCCGCCATCGGCTTCCGCAAGGGTGCCACCAATGCTCATGCGAGTGGTGCCGCCAATCTTAATTGGCAACGTAGTGCTCGCTTCTACAGCACCGTCACTTAAGCCTCGTAACGGTATCCACGCATTGTTTCCAGAATTGCGAATCTTGAGCTGGTTTGCCGTAGTGTCAGCCCAGAACTGATACGCATATTTTTCAACCATGGCAGTATCAGTCGTACCGCTATGGTTTGTAAACAATGCGTGAAACCTTGCATTGATGTCTGAGCGTACTGCTGCGCCCGTGCCATTATCAACGGTCCGATCAGACGCCTGAGCCATTTCTAGGGTTGCTTTGTACCATATCCTACTGCAGTATACCTAAATCGCCTATTGATTAACGTAGTCCCGCTCGCGCCGCCTTTGAAGGTTACTGTAAACCCTGTTGACGTTGGCTCGGTAAGCACAAAGTAATCATTTGGCTGCATGTCGTAAGCAATAATTCCTACGGACGCATCTGTATTGGCGTCTGTATAGAACGGATATTCAAAATCTACACTTTTTGTCCCGTAGCCTGACTCAATAACTTTTTCACTGGCTTCTGTACGCCGCTCAAACTTGACATCAATTGCTAATCCTTCAACAGACGGCGACTGGTCAACATGATCAGTAGTTAGCACTGCCTTAAATTGGAAGTAACGGCCAGTAAAGCTGGTGTTTTCCAAAGGCACCCAAGGACCATAATTTAAGTTGGAATCGTTCAAGAGATTATCTGTTGTTTCAAGTTGCAAGGAGCTGCCATCTTCTGTAACAACAAAATCATCTGTTGGGTCTGACGAGCCTGTAGCAGTACGCAAATAGATTTGAACATTAACGTCGTCAGCAATTTCACCGTCAAAGTCAGACCAAGTGTCAATCAAATCAAGCCGATCATCAAACGTATTCGTCCTGTATATGCCAACGCTATCCAGCGTACGCTTGAATAGAGGGCTGTACTTTGCACCAAAGTCAAAACCCATCGCAAAATAATATGTGCCGCTAGTGCGTTGCGTTCCAAAAATAGAATCAATGTTTGCAGTCAATCCATCAAGGTCAGAAACTTCATCATCAAACGACGCATCACCGTCAAGCACCAAACCATCAAACCCGTCGTCATAATACACGCCGTCTTTAATGCCAGGGAAACCGCTAATCGCCGCTTGAATAGATTCATAGTTAAACAGCGGCAACTGATCCGGCAGGTCAATAACAGCACTGGCGGCGTTCAAACTTCTAACACCTTGATTGTTCTCAAACTTGACAAAATACTCGCCTTCCAGCATCGGCAACGAGGCGTATGTAGTTCTTGCCTCTACCTTCCTAAGCAGGTTTGATTTGTACCAAACGCCAGTACCGTCTGTTTTGCCAGAATGTCGTATAACCGCAACAAATTCATCAAGGTTTTCACCGTTTGCAGTAGGCGACCAACGCACAATAACTTGATCCTTGCCTGCTGGTTCTAGCGTTACCTCTTCTGGATCAGGTGGGCGATTTTGCACTGTGCCGCCGTCAATAACATCAGAAACATTGTCTGGCACTGCAACAGCACTAGCCGTCGCAG
>JGI11772J19994_1000375_pt1 | contig 9907 bp, 7 predicted proteins | sample Etolagsurwater0m_FD_19994 | JGI IMG/M metagenome (IMG submission 19994) | reverse complement strand
CAAAAATTAATTGGTCTTCTAATTCTTTTAATTGTTTTTCAACGGATTTTTCAACGGATTTTTCAACGGATTTTTCAACTGATTTTTCAACTGGTTTTTCAACGGATTTTTCTTCAACTGGATTTTTATTTGTCTCGAAATATTTATTAACTTTTTTTTGTTTATTTTTTTTTCGTTTATTTTTTTCATTAATAAAATTATATAACTCTTTTGTGGTTTTACTCTCTAATTCAATCTCTTTAATTAGTTTAATAGCATTCTTTAAATGATAATGTTTTATGTACGCCTTTGAATAATATAGTTTATGATTAGTTATTTCATAAATAATATAGTCTTGTTTCGTATGATTTTCGTTGTTTTCATAAAATATAGTATCTAAATTATTTTTTACTTTGATATCCTTTGAAAATCTAAAATAACCGACTGGTTTTATATTACATTTATGAGTAGGTGGATTATTTAAACACTCGTCTTCTGTATTTCCAAATGTTAAATTTGAAACATTTGTCTCGTTATAATTTAATTCAAAATATTCATATTCAATAGGTAATTTATTAAGTATTCCTCCTCTATAAAATACACTAACTAACTCTTGAAAATATTGATGTTCGATTACTGGTTTATTTTTAGTATCATACTCATAATAAGATTTATCTATAAAACCGACGTAATGAGTATTTGTATATAACGTATATGTATTAATATCAATTTGTCGTGGACACGTAATTACAGCATCGTTAATTTCGTGTAAAACTTTTAAAATATTATTTCTTTTTCCAATCCATTTATGATACAAATTTTTTTTTGTATATTGATTTGTATTTAAATATTCGATTAATGAACCAAACCCAATCTTACATTTATCATAAGATACTTTATCATTACACGCCTCGCCCCTCATTTCATTTATGTAATCTACTGGATTTTCAAAAACAATTTTCATTTTATAGTATACTATATTGTATTCGTTTATATCAATTTTATTAATTGTATAAGTTATATATTGTTTTAAATAACCATTATAAAAAAGACTTGAAAAAGACTTGAAAAAGACTTGAAAGTATTGAATAGGTATTGAATTAGTTTTTAAAAGAACTTTAAAAATCTAATTATTAAATATAATATGTATAATGACCCTTTAAAAACTGCGATTTATAACCGATACCATTACCTTCAAAATAAGAAAAAGATGAGTGAAACTGAAATAATTAACACCATACAAAAGGAAAAACCACAGATACAAGCGAAACTTCTAAAAAAACAAGAGAAAAAACATAAACCATTAGAAATGTTTATAGAACAAACCAAAGATGAACCAAAAGAACAAACGAAAGATGAAATACAACAAGAAACAATAAACCAAATTAATACTATAAACGAATTAATGAAAAATGAAACTGACGAAGATATTTTAAATCTACTAACACAGAAAAAGAAAACGTTGTATTTAAGTATTTTTTAACTATTTTTTTAAATGATATAAAAAATATATTATTTATAATAATAATATGGAGCATACAAATGAAAAAGTTATAACGTCTATGAACGATATTTTTTGTTTTATAAATTATAAGTTCAATCCTAATAAGGAAACAAATAAGGATTATTCAAGTATAGAAGATAATAAATTTAAAGAACATATTATAATATTAATAAATGAATTATATAAGAATTTAACACCTTCGATAAGTGAAAAATTAACAGAAGCCTTAAAAAATTATACTTTAAAACATAATGTAAACCCATTAAATAGTTTTTGTGTTCTGTCCATTAAAAGTTCATCGTTTAGACTGACTGATATAATTACATTTTGTAAATTAAAAAACGAAACTCAAATACTAAAAAAAATCACTCATGAAGATGCTATAACTGATTTTATGAATGATATTAATGATTACGCTATATATCATAACTTTTTAATTTTTTTAACTAAAATAAAAGAATCTATGTCTCAACGAGTTTCTATTGATAATACAACAAAAGAACTACGAGATGTATTTATTGAACCGATTGATAATATAAAAGAGTATTTATTAAAAGTATTAGTTAAACATTCTAAAAAAGAACTATATACAACAGAAAAAAACAGAAAAACCGAACAATTTATAAAGAATTATTTTAAAACTTATATTGATACTACTTATAAATTAAGAAATTTAGATTTAGACTTATCTATTTATGAAGATAAACATAAAATTACCATTACAGAAAAACAAAAAGAAGTTATAAAACATATTTTAACACATAAAATTAGTATTATACAAGGTTCTGCTGGAACTGGTAAGAGTTTTATTATGAAAATCGTTTATTATTTATTACAAAAAAAAAGGGAGAGGTCAAATGCTTTTATTTGTATATCTACAAAGGCAAAACAAGTTTTAAGTAATTATATTTTCGATAAACCGAATGATAATAATTGTATGAGTGTGTCCAAGTTTTTAAGTCAAGACTATGATTTCGATAATGTTTTTATAGATGAAGCATCTATGATAGGGAATAGTCATCTTAAAAATATTCTATATAAAACAAGGAAAAGAATTATTTTGGTTGGAGACAAAAAGCAAATTTTACCAGTTTTAACTAATGGAATACCATTTAGCAACTTACAAAATCATTTTAAATATATAGAATTAACCGAATTAAAACGGCAAAACGATATTCAAACTACAACGATTTTAACTAATTATATTAATCAAGAAGAAAAAACCATACCTACTTATAAAGGCGAACAAAAAGGAATATTTTTTGAATATATTGATAATAATAAAGACTTTTTAGAATTCTATTTAAAATTTAATAATCCTATGGTAATAAAGCCAGCAAAATACGAAGAACTTAATAATGTAATACAAACAAGAGTTCAAAAAGATAATACACCTTATACAATCAACAATAAAAAATTTTATATAAATGATAGAGTTGTAAGAATTACTAACCGAAAAACTGATAAAAACGAGTATTCAAATGGTTCATTTGGAACGATAAAGTCATATTCAAACGGATTATTTAAAATACATTATGATACAAATGAAACGGAAGATGTAAATATTTATATGTTAAATAACGAGTTTCAAATTGGTTATGTATCGTCCGCTCATCGCCTTCAAGGTAGTCAGTATGATATTGTGCTGGTTTATATTAATAACTGCTATAATCTACAAGCGGAAGGAAGTAAGAATTTATTATATACAAGTCTAACACGTTCTAAACAATTAACAATTATATGTGGTAGTAGTAAGGCGATTTACGATATCAACCAAAGTCAACACTTTTTTAATCCTATTGATGACTATTAGATGACTATTATAAAACCAATACAAAATACTCATGTATATATACGATTAAACGCCTTACTTATTATGATAACAAAAACTAAATAAATATATTATATTTGTTATGATAAAAATGAATTAATGGGTATTCCTTTAAACTTTTAAGAAATTTGTCTCTATTTTTTATTTATTTTATTTTCTACTTTTTTTTTTAATCCTACTAGTCTTCCTACTTTTGTTTTTTTGTTTTTTTGTTTTTTTAAGTTTTGTTATACTTTTTTTTGTTTTTAACATTATTATAAGTTAATATATTTATTTTATATTATTTGTTATTTTCATCGTAATACCTATTTAAGAGGGTTATGGTAAGTGTTAAATATAAATATATTGATTTTGTTATTGATTATGCCGTTGTTAAAATCTTCGTAAAATCGGCGTTTTATATCTTTTGTGAAATGGGTTTATAAGAAATTGAAACTATGTAAAAGGAATAGTTCTAAAATCCAGTTTCTACGAAAAAAAACACAAGATTTACATATAGTTTTATAAAACCATTATTATATATATATATTTATTGATTATCTTATATTTTTTATATTTTTTATTAATTTGTCTCTATTCATAATTATATATTTTTTATATTTTTTTTATTAATTAGATTGGGATATCCTTTTTTTAAAAAGTTCCGTTTTAGAATTCGAGACAAATATACTTTTAATAAATTTTTTATATAGTTTTTGTTTTGTCTCTACTTTATAATATATTTTTTATATTTTTTTTAAAACTAATTTTTCTAAAAGTTCATTTGCTTCGTAGTTGGGGGTTTGGGTTGAGGCATCTTTAAATTTTGGTTCTTTTTTTGGTTTCGGTATTGGTTTTAAATGTGGGTTTTTTTTATAAAACTCTTCATGAAGTAATATATATTCATACAACATTTATTATATAACTATATATTTTTTAAATAATTTATATTTTTAATATCTTTTTTTAAAAAGACTTAAAAAATATATTGTTTATGTATATAATGGATAAAATTGAGAATCTTAAAAAATTATTACAACAAGTAGATAATGAAAATGAAAATATGGTTGAAGTTTTTGTTCCATACGATTTAAAAGATGAACTAAAACAATTATACGACGTTAAATGGAATGCCGAACTTAAAAAAAATTTTGTAAAAAAAGAGTACGAAGAACACTTTGAAAAAATCTACCTTACTGATTTAGATGTTAATACATATGAAAAACGAAAAGTATGTCGAGAACAAGGAGCAACATACGATAAGGAGCGTGGTTGTTATTTCTTTATTGAATATCAATTAAACGAAAAACCACATTTTTAAAACCGAGACAAAAAAAATAAAGATATTTTTTATACTAAAATATACATTTAATTCATTTAATTCATTTAATTATAGCATTTTTTTGTTATAATTAAATAGGGGTTTTATTTTTCTAAATAATATCATTTAGTACTAAATAATATCATTTATTAAATTCTTTTGGTTGTTCAATATGGATTATTAAATTCTTTTGGTTGTTCAATATGGACGACTGGTTCTTTTAATCTAATCGGTAATTTTACCTCACGACATGATGTTTGTTGTTTATAATCAACACTACGCCTTACTTGCGCTTGAACTGGTAATCCTTTTTCTTTTAAAAATTCATTTACTCTATTATTTACATCTTCTACACTATTACAATCTTTAAAATAATCTTTGGTTAAGTCAAATTTTTTACATCGTAATTTAATCGCCTGTAAAATTCTACCTTTTGAAGCGTAATAGCGTTTCTTTACTGCCTTATCAAGTGTTCGTTGATGGATATATTTTTCTTGCGGACTCATATTTGAAAGTTTAGATACATATTGTTTTGTTTCCATATTATTATATTAATGAGATATTTTTTATATCATTTTAAAAAAACATTTAATTCATAAAATTTAATCTTCAAAACGAGTTAATTTAATATCACGCCTTTTATTATGTTCCTTATATTCTTTTGTTGGTTTTTGTAATGTTAAAGGTAATCCTTTGTCTCTTAAAAAGTCATTTACTTTGTTATTTACATCTTCTACACTAATACACTCTTTAAAATAATCCTTTTCGATACCATAACGTTTAGAACGCCGACTAATCGTTTGTAAAACTCGTCCTCTTGTTTCATAATATCTTTGTTTGACTACTTTATCAATAGTTCGTTGGTGTATGTATTTTTCTATTTGAGACAAATGAGATAATTTCGTTTTTTTAGGTAAATCGTCCATTACTATAATATAACTATATATTTTTATATGATTTTTATTAAATATATACTTTTGAATAACCTTTTAAAAAAGTATAGCAAAATTTTAAAATTTTTATGAGATTGGTTATGATAACAAATAATAATTTTATAAACTACATTTATTACCATAAAAAAAGATTGATGTATAATACCTTTACTTTTAGAAATCCGCAATATTTATTTTATTCATTTTTTTCAATTCCTTTTTAATCGTATGACTATACGCTAACCATTGTAATGCGTTTGTATCTACTTTTAATTTATCTATAATATTATAAATAAAAGTTCTAATATCATAAACTTCGTTAGGGTTAGTTAATTCACGAGTTTCTCCACTTATTACACATAATATCTCATAATCGTTTAGTTTATTATATTTTTCAATTAATTCAATCTCATATGTCTTGATAGAATATTCTAAAAAATTTCTAAAATCTTCCACGTATCCTTTATTAGAGATAGTAATAGTTATTTCGTTAATATTGTATAATTTAATAATAGTATCTTGTATTTTGATTGGTGTAAATTTAGTAATTTCTCGTACTGATACTGGGATTAATATTTCTCGTCCTTTGGGTGTTTTATTAATTTTAAAAAACTCGTTTGATTTAAGTATTAAATTATCTATATTAATATTTTGTTTTTCTAAATAATGATTAAAATATACATTAGGCGTTTTAGTATAACCTCCTTTTAGTAATTGGTAATCTCTAATTTTTTCAAAGTCCTTTTTACTTAATCTATGGTTGGGTTTATTTAATTCACATATTAATTTATTATAAGATTGAGTTGAGACATCGATAGGATTAATAATATTGTGTTCATTTGAAAGATGTTTATGGCGTTGGTCTAATGTTTTTCTATTTTTTTGTTTTTTTACTTTAATTTTGGATTCAATAATTTGAATAGAAAGTTTATCACTGTCCCTTGAATGGTTATTTTTATTTAAATAACGTATATCACATAAAATCATATCAAAACAACCTCTCATAAATTTTAGAATATGATTGAAGTGTAATTTGTTATTTAAATCAATCTTATCTATTTTATTGCTACTTTTATTAATAAGTAATGTTAATATTTCTACGTTGAGATTTTTTTGTAATATATTTTTTACTTCAAGATTAGTAAATATATTGGGTTTATCCTTTTTAATATTAAAGTAATACAAAAACTCTGTGGTAAATGCTTTATTTATGTCCGTTAAATCACTTTGAGTAAAATTATTAGATTTCAAGAAGTTTCGTTTTTCGCCTTTTGAAACATCTTCAAAAAATCTCCTACAACTAAAAACCTTACGATAATCATTATTTCTAAAATAATTATCATAAATTTCGCATTGAACGAATCTCTCTACATAATCATCTATCTGTTGCTGATGATATTGAAACGTTGTCTCGGTTGCTTCATTTAAATATTTTAAAATATCATAAGACGACAATTGATATTTAAAACACTCTTCATGATTGATTCTGTAAAAATATAGTAAATCTAATATTTTCTTTTCTATTTTGAATAGTAAAAATAGATTCTTCGTTTTATAAAATGATGGTTTATCTTCTACATCTTGGTTAGTTTCTTCTTTCAATCTACAATTTAAATAATTTCTAATATCCATAACTGGAAGGTTTAACCATTCGTTTTTTATTTCTTCTTGGAATATTTCGTTTTGTTCTAGTTGATTATATTGTAATTCGATGTCTTCTATATCATAAGTATATGTTAGTTTATGATATTTTAATAATCCTATAATATTATACGTTAAATTGTATGTTGTATTATTTTTTTCATTTATAGAAGTGATTTGGAGTAATCTAAAAGGGTCTTCAATATTTACTTTTTCAAATGCCTCTTGGGTTGTTAATGTGTTAAACTGATTGTATAACTCATCTTTAATAAATTGTTTATAATTAGTTTGGTCGAATGTCTCATTTATAATATTCATTTTAAATAAATTTTCTTGAATATGGATATGAATTTCTTTAATTTTTCTCGCACGAAAAAGCATCTGTAAAAACTCTTTATAATTAATAGACCTCGTGGAAGAAAAACCATATGTTTTATCAAAATATTCGGTATTGATACTGATACCAGTTTTAATTGTTGGTGTGTAGATAAAAATATCAACTTTATATTCCAGTAGGACTTGTTCTATATTTTGTAAGACAACTTCTTTTTTTAAAGGAATCGTATTATAATCATTATCGTTATAAATATATAGTGAGACTTCTTCTTTACAAATGACTAAAATATTCTTTTGTATTTTTTTTTCTAATAAACTTGATTTAAAAGATAATCCTTGTGATTTAATTGCTACTACATAACATATTTTTATATTATTATTAATATCATTCATAATTTTCGTATTAATACAATCTATATTAGTATGAATAAATACTTTTGTATTTATAAATGAAGTAGTACGATTTTTATATACAATTGGTTTTACATCTATTTCTTTTGAAATAATATTAATTCTATCATTAGAAATATCTGCGTCGGTTAGTATAATTTTTGGTGTGTCTTTTAATATTTGAATAATAAATTTATACGCTTGTTTTGGTTCAATAGTTTTTTTAAATGTTTCTTTTGATAAAAAACAATTGATTATACTTTCAAATTCATCACATATCACGAGGTCAAATTTTTTATTCCCAATTTTTTTAATAGATTGAACACTACATACAATTTTGTTATACGAAGATAAAACTAAATCTTCTGTATGACTAACAAATAAATCTTCTGTTTTGTCTCTAATAAAATTATTTAAACTTTTGGTTGTTGCCTTATTAAGTGTATTACTTTCAGTAATAAACAATATTTTTAAATCAATAAAAGATTCTACTGCTCGGTTTAAGATATTATAGGTTTTACCAGTTCCATACGCCGATTTTAAAATATATAATTTATCATTAGAACTTAACCAGTCTTCGAGTTTAATTCTACATTCATCTATATTATTTAGAAGGATTACATTTTCTTTTTCATAATTAGAATTAAAGTCATAGAAGAGATTAATAGTCTCTGTTGGTGTTTTAACGAAACCACATTTATTAATATAAATTAGTTCGTCGTTTTTGTTTAAAAACTCTCTTATTTTTGGTTCGCCTTTTACTTTTAGAGTTAGAAAATCAATAATAGACTCATAATTATATGGAAACATAGAAATAAGGTAGTCTTTTGAAGAAGTTGGGATGCTGTATTCGTTATGATAAATAAAATCATCAAAATACTTATTTAATTTTTTATATAAGATATTAAGTGTAAAATAATTATTTTTATTATCAACGCATTCTTGAATAAATTTCATATTTTTATCAAATTCATAATGGGTGGTTGCTTGTGATATACTATGAGAAGACCATGCGTTATAATCCTTTATTATATTTAATTTAATCATACCAAGTGTAATATATGTCCAATCATTCGAGTTATAAAAACTTGTGTTGATATTAGATATAACGTATTCATATAGGTATAACGAATTAATTAATATTTTGGATTTTGTTGTTTGTGTCTCTTCTAAATCAAAAACTTTTTTAAAGTATAGTTGCTTTCCATTTCGGTTTGGATTAATAAATGATTGTTCTACATTTGTATTTATATTATTGTAATTTAGTAAAACTTTACCATTCGATAATTTACTTTGGTTTATCATTCTAAATAATTTGTTATTGTAATAAACTTTGTTATCTAAACAAAAATCGTATTTATCATTTAAATAGTTAATTAAATCTTTTTGTTGGTTAAAATCCATTTTTAAATTAGGTAGAATTACATGAATAGAACGTATTATATCATCCTCTTCTTTATTCGTTAAAATTACTAATTCGTGAATAGTTAAGGTTGTTTCTAATGTTTCATTTAGACAAATAATAAGTTTAGTAATCAAAGCGTCGGTATCACTTCGAGATAATGATATTTTATCAATATCAATGTATATCTTTCTAACCTTGTTTGTTAATATCTCATATAAATGAGTATCAATTGAAGTTAATTTTACTAAATCTTGTATAGAATTAATAGAACCATATTCTTTTGATTTGTTATCTTTATAAGGTAAATCTCTTGCTACGGATATACTCTTTTTAATAGCATCTTGGTAGTTCTCTATTTTCATATTATTATATATATCGATATATTTTTATATCATTTTTATTAAATATATATTATTATATTAATTTTATAAGTTGTATGATTATACCAAAAAAAACTTTATGTTTTTGGATTTTGAATATTTTGTTCTATATTATGCTGTGCTTTTTTTTAAAAAAATGAAAATCTCTTACTGACGAAGTAATGTAAAAAACACCCCCAAAATGCCGATTTTGAACTATTTTGATCTCG
>JGI11772J19994_1000373_pt1 | contig 9941 bp, 13 predicted proteins | sample Etolagsurwater0m_FD_19994 | JGI IMG/M metagenome (IMG submission 19994) | reverse complement strand
TGAGTGAATTCTTCTGGAATCTCGACACCTTCCAAATCTTCTCCGGTTGCTCCTCGCATACGGAGTTGGAATTCTTCACTGTCTCGATCAATCTCACGCTCGCCGATTTTCTCAAATCGTTGTTCACCCGGAAGGTTATGTTTGAGAAGATTCTGGATTGATTCAAAGACTGCACTGTCGGAGTTCTTCAGATGACGAATTCCCAATTCATCAACGTGAGAGCCGGTGTTGATTCGGTACTTGGTAATTATTGGCATTGTGGCTTCCTTAGATTTTCCCTTGGGCTATTCTGATTAGCCAGATGATTTTGTTCTTGTCGTGTCTTGATGAAACTGGAATTCCTTCACTCTTAGCCAGCTTCAGTAAATCTTCCTTGGTGTAGTCAGTTAAGTCTCTTGGTTTTCTTCCATTTGCTCCAACGATGTCTGTCATAGGCTGGCTCTTACCGCTGCGTCCTTTGCCTCAAGGAGTTTCCTCAGAGCCACTGTTGTTTCTTGATTGTCTGGATTTCTTTTTGCCACTTGATGAGCTAGTTCATGGAAGGGTTTTGAGATTTCCTGTAAGTGTTCCGGCAGATGTTGAAAAGTGAAATACTGAAGAACGTGAGTAATAGCAGAGTGCATGAGTTTGGCTTCCTCATTAAGTAAGAGATAGAAAACAGGACAGGGTGAGTTGAATGGGCGGAGATTAAACCCCTCACCCTGCCCCGGAGACAACCATTAGGAAACAGTACCAATGAGTAGTCCTGCTTTAGCTTGACTACGAGACCGTTCCGACGAGTAGTCCCATGTTGCCGTTGTAATCACTTCGAATCTGAGGCACGTAAATGCTCATGACTTTGAAGTTGTTACGAAGGCCACCCATCGAAGTCCACTGCATTGTCGTGATATCCATACCATTGATAGCACGAGCGGTTTCAGGTTCCATCTGAACGAAGATGGTGGTATATGGGTTATCTGCTGCTGTCAGATAATCCAACTGCTGAATGCCTTTCACTTCTTCAATTTCGAGAAGTTTCGACCGAAGAGTACCGGCAGAAGGCTCAGTTGTGCTGAACAGGTTGTTGAGATACTTCTGCTGATCCTTTGAGACATAGACCATGAATGGTCCGTACTGATTAGCATCAGACAGAGACTCAATTGCTGCCAACCAGCTAGTCAGAACGGCAGGACCATTCGTGCCATCTGGCTGGGTCATGTTTGTTTTGGAGATACGGTCAGGATGGTTGAGATATCCATAAACCTTTGAAGTGTCGCCATAACTGGTTGAGTCACCATACTGAGCACCAGCAACAGCACCAATCGTGACTTGTTCAACCAGTTCACCAACACGACGGCCAGCAAAAGCAATTCGTGAGGTATCAGCAGGGATACCCTTATTGCGAGAAGCAGCAAGGAATCGCTCAGGTAGAAAGAAGTCTGCATGAGTGATAGGCAGTGGCAATCCTTGCAGGCTGAATACCGGGTTGAAGTTTGGAGCTTCACCCATACCATCCATGTCTTGAACAGCACTACCGGGATCACTCACCTTTTCCCATTCAAGAATAGGATTAGCCATACCATCAAAGCCGCCAAACGTATTGGCAGCAGCAAGGTCAGACCATGCCTTCAGTCGTTTGCGGGCAGCTTGACGAACGACGTTGTCGAGAAGAATCCATTCATCCTTTCGCAACGTAGTAGCATTCATGACAGGACTCATTGGCCTGCCTGATGCCATGATGTCACTTACACGAACCTGCTCAGTTTCGTAGTAAGTAACAGGGTCACCAACAGAGTTGGTAACAACAGCTCCTTTGTCATCCTTGTAGGGAATCTTATTTCCCGTACGAAGATCAACACAAGGAATTCCCTTCTCGTTGAAGTATGGTCGCATGAAACCGGGATCGTACCCGATTTCCCTCATCTGATCGTTGACTTCTCCCCTGAGGGAAAGTGCTCCGTTGGTGACAAACATTGTCTACCTTTCTGTTTGGGTATTTGATTGAGACACTAAGAGTCTGAGTCTTACTGTCCTGTGAAGATTGCTGCCAGAAGCGTGTCTGCTGTTGGGTCAGTGATTGCTTCGATGGCTTGGAATGGTTCTGATTCAACAGTACCAGTTGTCACGTTGAATTTGCCAGTACCGTTGTCAAGAATCATGAAGTCACCAATAGCAACATCGTCAGCAGTACCTGCTACGTTGTTGAAGAGGATGTTGAGTTCTTCACCGGGGACTGGGCAATAAAGAGTTGCATTAGTGCCAGTGACATAAGCGTCAGAGACAGTCTTACCCTGAAGAGAATCCTCAAGCAGGATAGCTATCAAAGCCCTTTGACCGTCACCGCCCGGAGCAGCAACCTCATAAGTCATCCTTCCACCAATAGCAGCAGTAGCAGCTTTGATCTGCATACAAGTACCAGGCTTTGGCGTACCATCGATGATGCAGTTGATAAACGTCCCTTTAGGATTGGGAGTTCTGATGATCGTTTGATCGCTTACAGACATTGAATTTTCCTTTGTGTAAAACGGTATGAGCTATCGGAATCACTCAATGTTGGTGATTACCAGATCATAGGTGTCTGAGGGATAGGGTCAGTCTTTGTTGAGTTCTGGACAGTAGAAGTAGCAGGCATACCAAAGTAATTCTGGACAGGCTCTTTCTTCTCAGGAAGTGCACTGATCAGAGTTTCCAACTGGTCAGATGACATATTCTGATAGACTGCTTTGAGAGAATCTTTCTTCTCATCAGCAGCATTTTCCACCAGACGATCAATCATACGTTGCTTATTAGCATCGCTGATTTTCTTTGCCTGATTGAAGACTTCTCGCACTTCAGGTGGAGCTGAAGCGAAGAACTCATCCATCGTCTTAGGAGAATCACCCATACCTACGCCTGCTTCGTTCATGACTTTACCCTTGTCTTTCTCTTCACCTTTCTTCTTTTTCTTGGTGTCAGTTTCCTCATCTTCATCATCATCTTTTGGCATTGTTGAAGCATTAGATGTCAACTCAACAACCTTCTTTTCAGCAGTGATTCGTTTAGCAGCATCAGTAGCAAGAGCTTTCAACTTATCATCACTGAAGCCATTCAACACTTCTTTGTCTTCTTCACTCCAACAATCACAATTAGTGATTAGACCATTGATAACAGCATCCCGATCAAGACCTGACATATCATCACCTTTCAAAAAATGATTGAAGTTCAACTTTTTTACTTCGATTAACTTTTCTTGACCTCTTAGTAGACCACTTTTCTTTTCAGAGTCACTTTCTGGCCCTTTGCCGTTCACAACAGGGACATATTTGATCTTCTTTTCAACTCTTGAATGGTCTCCAAATGTGACTGAATCATTGTCATCAATCACATAAGAGACTTTGAAAAGGTCACCTTTCTTTTCATAAATCAATGAGTCATCGAACACTTCCTGAATCCAAATGTGAGTAGAGAAATCAGTCTCTCCACTTGATTGATTTGGATTCAGTGCTTGACTCAAAAGTTGATGAATTTCACTATGACTCCGCTTTGAATTTTCAGTCAAAGAAAACTTAATGGAAGCCTCTTTACATGACTTACAAAATCCTTTTGCATTGTTGACTCCACAACCATCTTTCAACGAACAGGCTCCTTTCTTCTCGAACAGGATTGCTACATGGTCTGGTTTGTAGTTGTGAGCAATGGCTTTGTATTCTTCACCAGAGTTTGTCACTCCTGCTGTTTGATTCAGATCAAGTCCTAAGCCTGTTGACAGTTCAACCTGAGTACCTGATTCAATTCTACTTACCCATCCGGGGCGATTCTCATTCAATGCTTCAATGTCAAACCACAACTCACCTTTGAGTTCGCCTTTTGCATTGACGTGAGCATTGAGAAGAACTCCCAGATAAATGTCCTTCAAGACATTCGGAGTTCTTGCTGATACTGGCTGGCTGGGATGATCATCAGTCAGAGGAACATGATTCCAGGCAGCAACATTGATTTTGTTTTCGTCTGATGTGTAGAGAATCGGTCCTTGATTCCCATTCAATACACCAGGAACAATCAACGTGGCAGATGCAACAAGGTACTCATGAGGACCAATAAAGTCCCGTCGTGTCTTGCCGCTTGTGTTTGAGATAATGTGTTGCATGGGACATAGAAGTAACTCCCATTTCAGATTTTGTAAATAGTCGATGAGTTACATTAAACTCAACGTAAACGAAAAGAACCCCTCAACCAAATGAATGATTGAGGGGTTCTAAAGTGTTTGAGTTTAAGTAGTTAAGTCTTCTCTTCGCACCGGAAGGTGGGTCGTTATGCCTCTACCCCGTTGAATCGAGCATTGCATCTTCTGCACGCCGAATTGGCACACCAGTCGTGGAAATCCCGATCGTTACGTTCGATACCCAAGTCTCGCATCATGTAGTCATCAGTCTTTTCCCGACCACCCTGATCACAACACTGATACTCGCCGTTCACGGTGTCGTGATGTCCGACTCGGTAACCGCACAAAAAGGCGTCTCGTACTGCCTGATGGACCCGTTCCATCGCGTCTACAATCTCACCCGCCTTCACATTGCCAAGCAATCTTGCGTTCGGGTTCCAGCTTTTTGCACAACGGAGAACATCCTCAATAATGGCATAACTATCGGTTGAAACCGAGTGCTCATTCACGTCACTCATGTATTCCTCGCTTTCTCTTCGCACCGGTTAAACCGGGGCGTTCTGTGGACTAAACCGCGTAAATGGTAAGCCTGAATTCTGGTCGTGGTCAGTTATGCTAGTGGTGTTATCTGCTACGCCGGATCGCGTTTTCAAGGTCACCAACATCAACGCGAAATCCGAACCCTTCCTCTGTCAAATCTGTGGATACAAAACAAGGCAGATCAATTCCACAACTCTCCATGCGATCGTAATCCATATCCAACGTCACACCACTTTTTCTGCACGCACGAAGCACGTCGCGAATGAACTCTGCCCGTGCTTCTGCCACAACGTCATGCTCACATTCGCATGCATACTTGCGGCACTCGTGACACATCCGCCCGTCACTCATGTTGAATGTCTCCTCTTCACAGTTGCTGGTCCCTTTTATTGGTCACCAGTTGTTCGCTGGCAATTGCTACTCTCGTGATTGCAGCCACCTGATCTGTCAGGCGTTCGTGCATTGCCTCTCGCTCTGCTTTCACGTCGTTGACGAATTCTTCACGGGCTTTGCGGTTAGCCATCTGGCACAACACTGCCCCTGAAAAGACACCTAATGCAAACGCGATCCCAGCACCGAATGCATGAATCATATCCCACATTGATCCCTTACCTCTTTCCTTCAAGTTTAGTAGTAGGAACTGTGGTCAACCCTTGTCTCTTCAAATGCCGCAGCAGTTTCTGCCTCGTGAGGAATTCATGCCGAGCATTCTCAGCAGAGCAATTCAGAAAGTAGGTACGGTAATACTCACATCTCTCAGCACTCTTGGAGTCCTCAGCAGACAGGTCGGAATACCTGATTGTTTCACGAATTAAATGAATCGCTGCCTCTAACCAATGCTCCATATTAAGTTCTCCCATCATAAGGGTTATTGATTCGACTCACCATCTGATAACTCTGTGACTTCAACTTGGGATCGTACTTGCTGAAGATCAGAAGATTTGTTCTTTGTTCCTGGAGCTTCTTTCTCAAGTTACTGATGTGAACTCTGAGATTACTGTCGCTACACAATGTGCCATCTCTTGTTTGTAACTTGAGCTGTTCTCGACTGACAGGATTTCCAGACCTCAGAAGTCCCAACATTTTCTCTTCTGTCTCACTCAATTGGAGTGTCATATCTGGCTTTCTAGTTGACTGGTGATGGTGGTCTCTTCTTGGAAATCTTCAGGTCGTCTCCTACCCATTGGCTTCCCTTCCTTGCTGATTTGGATTTCTTCAAAGCTCTTTCAATTTGATCTTTGGTCCTGATCTGCTTCTGTTTTCTTGTGATGACCTTTTTGGTTTTCGGATCGTAGAATCTCTTTTCTCTACCGATCAAAGGCTCACCAACATTCGCTGGCTTGAAAGTACATTTGCAATTGGGATGCCGTGGAATCAAGCCTCTGGCTTCTTTCACAGTAAGAACTAAACCATCAAGAGGAGCACACAAATCACAAGGTGAAGGATTCCCTTTACCTGATATTCCTAGTCCTGATGTTGTCCACTCAGACATGACTCCAATCTCATCCAAACCATATCTCTCAAGACCATCTAATTGTCCTTCAGCGTGTGCTCTGATTGTGTTGCCTGTGTATACTCCATTAGCTATATTGAAGTACCCATCCTTTGTTTCAAGGTTATACACATGCCCAGAAAATGGTCTGAATCGCACAGAGATTACATCGTCCAACTCTACATGTCTGGAATGACTCAGCGAGCAGTTGCTGAGCATATTGGATCGGATCAGAAACAAGTTGGAAAAGTCCTTAGACAAAGAGGAGTCAGTAGGTCTGTCTCTGATGCTCAAAAACTCACTTGGATTCAAGGAAGGGAAGCCTACCAATTCAGGCATGACCTTCCTGTTGATGACATTATCAAGAGATACAAATCTGGAGAGTCCCTGATAAGTCTTGCCAAGCGATTCAAAACAGATAGAAATGCTATCAAAGATCGGTTGAAGAGTTCTGGAATATCTCTGAGAAGTAGGACAGAAGCATACTCCCTTATTGACCGGGAGAAGTCTGCTACAAAACAAGCAAAAAGAAGAAGCAGAAAGACCGGTTACGGAGAAGACATTGTTTGCCAATGGCTCAAGGATAGGGGAGAAATTCCCATACATCAATTCCCTGTTGGTACTCGCAACATCGACATAGCCATTGACTCCATCGCCGTGGAAGTCTGGTTCTCTACTACGTCTCCTTTCAAAGACTCCTACTGTTTGAAGCGTACTGAATATCTCGCTAATCTTGGTTGGACTTCTTTTTATATCCACATCTCCAGACAAAGTAAGGTTCTTATTCCTGCTGTCACAGATAAGTTGATGACCTTTATTGAGACTTCCAGAACTGATCCATCCATCTTGCGTGAGCATCGGGTGATTAGGGGTTGTGGTGAATTGTCTGCCATTGCGAGTTTTAATCTCGACAACATCACCTTCATACCACCTTCGAAAAGCTGCCCTCACCATAGCACTATCAACAAGAGTGTCAGGAAGTAAGCACTCTGTTTGAGCAATGGTATTNGCTCTTGTTTTTCCAATCTTATCAACACGATCATTCAACCTTCTGGCAACTTCTTTNGGTTGAAGACCTTGCGTTAGCCCATCAATCAATTCACGTTTGATCTGAGCTTCCATTGCGTCGGTAACGCCTTTAAGGTCAGTCAATACCCTACTGGCGACCTGCTTGACTCTTTCAACAGATACTGGATGAGAGAAGCTCTGACGTAAGAATTCTTTCTTACTCCCTACGAAGACATCCGAGATGTCCTCTGTGATTGATGATAGCTTATTGAGGTCAGTAAAGATTCTACCAACACCTCTCTGATACCCTTCCCAGACATAAGAATACCAGTAAGCATCTTCGATTGTAGCAATCTCAGTGTCTTGGATTATCTCTTCGGAGATTTGTTGTGAGAGCCATACTCCAAAGAGTTGTAGCTTTTCCGAATCCGTTCTGAAACGCCATCGATTGTTCTGAGTGATATTGCCAACAAGACCAGTGGTATCAAAAGCAATCCTTGAGGTATTTTTAGAAGCAGGAGCGATACCAAAAGCATCTTCTGTAATAACCAGATCATTGATCAGCCTTTTCAATTTCTCAAAGCGTCTCAAGAATTCTCGACGAAACTTATCCCTAAGTGTCTTTGTTCTTGATGGATCAATCCTTGCGGGTGAAGTCATAATCAGTTTCCAAAGTTTGGAGTCTTGTAGACTTTTGGCATCTTGATGGATTGAGTCGGGTGAGACTCATGATTCGTAGTTGACACTTTCATTAAAGCTTCATTTTCTTCCCTGATCTTCTTTGCTTCATCAGCAATTTCCTGAGGGGATGGGGTGTACCTTGCTTCAAACAGCCTACGTCCCTTTGCTTTTTTACGTTTCATCATTGAGAGACTCGCGTGAATGGTTCGGTGTATTGCATCACATAAGCATCTTCGTCGTTTTCCTCATAAGACTTTTTGATGATGCTTGTTGCTCTGAAGTCGTGAGCGGAAAAGAACATTTGAGCTGACAGATTGGATTCTCTGACTGTCACTGTCATTCTACTTCTTTTGTGGAAACTCAGTTTTTCCATGAGTCTTTTCAGCAGTTGACTTCCAACATTTCGTCGTTGAAAATCACTTTCAACTGCCAGGTTCAAAATGACAATATGGTCTTTGTTAAGTTCATAGACCATGTAGCCAATGACTTGATCGATGGACTGGTACGATATGACCATGCCAATAACTCTTGTCATCTTGAGACAGGAAAGTAATTCATCTTCTGACCAAGGGAATTCGAAGATTTGTTTTTCCAGTTCAAGGACTCTCGCAAAGTCATCTCGTATCATCCATCTGATGAATAAGTCTTCTTCTGCGATTGGTTTGTNACTCTTGTGGAGTTGTTTCATTGATTCTNTCTCNTAATCCNTCCATANNATTTTCNAGAATTTNGNGAGCNTCTTCNGCAGAGTANTNCAACTCTCGGGTGAGGAAATCCAGTTCNGTCATAAGTGTTTGTGAAAGATCACCAGCGACGTANNCTACCATNGCCTTTGACTCTCTCCGAAGTGTTCCTTGTTTTTTCTTCTTCGGACAGCTCATTCATGTCAGGCCATTGAACCTGAAACCCTTCTACTGGTTGTGGTAGTACGCCAGCATAGATAAGACGGTTAATGAATGGGACGATGATCTTTGGAGTGATGAATCCATTCTGTCGGAAACTCAATCTCTGGTTGTGGGTTTTTGAGTCTTGTGAGGATGCCAGTTCCCCACGTTCTGAGCCGAGGAAGATTCTCTTAGGAACTCCCAGGTAAACGCAGATGGCCTCAAGTTGAGCATCAATCTGCTCATTTGGTGAGACGACTTGAGGAGCAAGACTTTTAACACTCATACCTGTTGAGATGATGTATCTCTGGAGCGTATTCATGTACTGCTCCATCGCATCTTTGAGTTCTTCAGTTTCGATATCTTCAGGGTCAATAGTTGGGTGAGATTCGAAACTTAATCCGGGGAATGCTCCTCGCCAGTACATTTCAGCAGAGCCAGCATATAGCTTTCTCAAATCCAGAATGCGGTTGAAGACTGGTAGCATTCTAGGAATGCCAAACAAGTCATTAGATGTTGCATTGTCAGCAATGTGAATAACTCTGGTATGATGGATTGAGACTTCGTTGATTCTTTGATGGATTTCGTCAGTAGCTACCGTCTGTGAATCAACGAATGAGACTTTGTAGTGTGTAGGTTTTCCATACCTTGGATTGCTTGGATCATTCTCATACCTCTCGATTCTGACTCTTGACTGGTCAAAGGCTTTCACTCCTAGAAGTTGTCTTGAGGTTTTACCATTAGATGGTTCAACAGGTTCAGAAAACATCTCACCATCATCAAATTCGAGTAGAAGAATTCCATAACTGCCAATACCACAAAGGCGGTCAGCACGATGAAGAATCTCCCAGATTGGTGAAGACTTCTCTTCGTTATCAACAAAGAAACTTTCTTCTTCCTTTTCCAAGACTCTTACTTAGATTATTCCATGCTTGCTCAAATTCTGTTTCTTCATCATTGCCTTCAGTTTCAAAAACTTCTGGATGAACTGCCCAACATTCATCGGGCAAAATGTTGACAACGCGATTTGGAACACCTTCTCTCTCATACATGTCAACATAGTGATCCTGAACAGTAATTGAGGCTGTTTCAGGATATCCGCATTCATCGTTGATGCTTCTTCTGGGATCAATGTAACGCTTGAAGAAGTTCTGCCTTTGAGTGAATTCGTTAGCAACAAGCATTTCTACTCGTTTGATCATCGCTTGCTGTTGTT
>JGI11772J19994_1000372_pt1 | contig 9942 bp, 7 predicted proteins | sample Etolagsurwater0m_FD_19994 | JGI IMG/M metagenome (IMG submission 19994) | reverse complement strand
TGTTGCTATTGATCAAGGTGGTTGTGTTGAAGGCGTTAAGCCTAATACTCATAGTGAACCTTTTGAAATAAGAAGTGGTGTGATCGTTTCTGCAATTGCAAACTTACCAGGCGCAGTTCCTAGAACCTCTTCTATTGAGTTATCTACAAATTTACAAAAATATGTTGATTATCTTTTAGTTGAAAATTGGTTTGATGAGTACAAAAATAACGAAAGCTTAAGTCCGTCACTACAAATACACAACGGACTTTTGTTGTCAGAAGAGGTCGCAGACAGTTTAAGTTTAACTTTGTCTAAATTAGTTTAGGCATCCATTTTTTTCTAGATTTACTAAAGCTATCTATTTGATCTGTGTAGCCCAATGTAATATCAATTTTGTCTAAACCTTCAAGGATTCTTTTTTGAGAAAAATCATCTAAATCAAATGAAAATGTTATTTCCTCACATTGAACTGTTTTATTTTCTATAGAAATTTTAATGTTAGTACTTGGAGAAGTTTCAATTTTTGCAAAAAGCGCGTCTACATTTTCTTGACTTGTCTCTATAGGTACAAGACCGATATTGATTGAATTTAATCTAAAAATATCAGCAAATTTAGTTGAAATTATCGCATCGAATCCCCAATCTTGTAGGCCCCAAGGTGCATGCTCTCTAGAAGAACCAGTTCCAAAATTATCTCCAGCAACTAAAACTTTTGACCCTTGATATGCTTCATTGTTTAGAGGAAAATCAGGCTCTTTCTTCCAATCATAAAATAAGAACTCACCATAACCTGAGCGCTCAACACGCTTAAGAAATTGTTTGGGCATTATTTGATCAGTGTCAACATTAGACATATTAAGTGGAAGCATCGTTGAATCAATGGTGCTTAATTTCTTCATTTATAGGTTCCTAATATCAACAAATTTTCCATATAGAGCTGCTGCAGCTGCCATTTTTGGACTTACTAAGTGGGTTCGACCTCCCGCACCCTGCCTACCTTCATAGTTTCTATTTGATGTAGAGGCACATCTTTCACCGGGACTTAAAATGTCTGGATTCATTCCTAAACACATTGAGCAACCTGCTTCTCTCCAGTCAAAACCAGCTTCAATAAAGATTTTGTCTAACCCTTCTTCTTCCGCTTGTTTTTTTACAAGCGTTGACCCTGGAACAATCATTGCGCCAATTGTTTCCGAAACTTTTTTCCCTTTCACTACTTCTGCAGCTTCTCTTAAATCTTCGATTCTTCCATTTGTGCAGCTACCAATAAAAACTCTATCCAGTTGGATTTCACTAATTTTTTCTCCAGGCTTTAAATCCATATATTCCAAAGCTCTTGATGCGGCTTCTTTTTCAGATTCTTCATTGAAATCATCTGGATGAGGAATGCTATCATTTACAAAAATTACCTGTGAAGGATTTGTTCCCCATGATATAGATGGTTCAAGTTCGTCTGCGTTTATTGTTACAACTTTATCAAATTCAGCATCTTCATCAGAGTATAAATTTTCCCATTCAGTAACTGCATCATCCCAGTCAGAACCTTTCGGAGCATAATTTTTTTCTTTTAAGTAATTGAAAGTTATTTCATCTGGAGCAATCATTCCTGCACGTGCGCCACCTTCAATCGACATGTTGCAAATAGTCATTCTGTTTTCCATACTCATATTTTGTATAACATCACCTGCATATTCAATGACATGGCCAGCACCTCCACCAGTTCCAATTTTTCTGATTATTCCTAAAATTATATCTTTTGGCCCTACACCTTCAGATACATCTCCAATTACTTCAACTTTCATTGTTTTGGGTTTTTCCATTGCCAATGTTTGTGTAGCTAAAACATGTTCAACTTCTGAAGTTCCTATACCAAAAGCCAATGCTCCAAATGCTCCATGAGTTGCTGTATGACTATCACCACAAACAATTGTCATTCCTGGTTGTGTTATTCCTTGTTCTGGTCCTATAACATGTACGATTCCTTGACGTGGATCATTAATACCAAATAACGTAACTCCAAATTCCTTACAATTATTTTCTAAAGCTTCAATCTGGATTTTAGAAAGCGGATCTTTTATTCCGAGTAGCCTATTTGAAGTTGGGACACCATGGTCTACCGTTGCAAGAGTCATTTCAGGATGTTTAACTTTTCTACCAGCTAGCCTTAAGCTGTCAAATGCCTGAGGGGATGTTACTTCATGTACAAGATGTAAATCTATGAAGACTAAATTCGTACTCTCATCTATAGACGCAACTAAGTGTCTATCCCAGATTTTTTCAAATAATGTTTTTCCCATTTCAGATATAAATTATATAATTTTTTCTGCATTTAATCCATAGTGATGTTTTTTGTTTTATTGATTAATTTTTGAGATAAAAGTTTAGGTGCGGTCAAAAAAAGAATAAACATGAATATTCCACAAATTAGAAAGGGAAATCTTAATGCAAATTCTCTGGAAAAAGAATTTTCCATTATTTTTACTACAAAACCACCAAATAAGGCACCTAGAGGGGTTAATCCAAGGGCTAGCAATCTATAAACACTGTTAACTCTACCCATTAATTTATCTGGAATTAGAGCCTGTCTTATTGATACCGCTTGAACATTCCAAAGAACACTTCCAAAGCTTGTAACACCAAAAGCAGCAGCCACAACAAAAGAATTCGAAGTGATAAAAGGTACAAAGCCCCCTATTCCAAATAAAGTGATTGAAATTAGCAATGTTTTAGACTCTTCCAACCTTTTGTTAATTTTTTCAGCAAGAAGGCTTCCTACAAAGCCTCCAACAGCTCCACCATATGCCAAAAAAGCAAATTGAACAGAATCCAACCCCAGTATCTCTTGACCAAATAAAATCATTATTGGAAACTGCATTGAACCAAAGAAGTTTGCAATTCCAGTATAAATTGCAAGACGACGAAGAAGAATTTGATTACTTAACCAACTAACCCCTTCCTTAATTAGATTAATTGTTTTTTGGTTGTCAATATCCTTTTTGGGTCTATCAAAATCACCTTTTATTGCAGTAATAAAGAAAACAGACAAAAGCAATAGAAGTGTATCAAAAATAAACGGGGTAACTAAACTGAGACCAATTAAAAAACCTGCAATTGGTGCGCCTAGAAAATTATTCGCAACTAACTCAATACCAAACAGTCTTCCATTTGATTTAGGTAAATCATCTTTTGAAACAACTTGAGGTAAAAAAGATTGGGCAGCGTTATCTCTTGTAACCTCGAGCATTCCAAAAATAAATGCACCAATATAGAAAGCTGTTATTAGTAAGAATTTTCTGTTGAACTCTGGCTCAACAATCGGCACATTTTTTGGAATGAAATCTAAGTTAAAGTAAATAAGAAATATAAATGACGAAGTAAGTAGCACTTGAAAAATTCTTGAAAAAATTAAGATACTTTTTCTATTGAACTTATCTGCAATTACACCTGCAAACAAAACAAATATCAACTGTGGAAGTGTTACTAAAACTGTCATTAAAGAAATTAATAATGGATCTCGAGTTATTAGTGAAAAAAGCCAAGGGTATGCAAAACCAGCTATTCCATCAGCTAAATTACTAAATGCCGAAGCAGTTAAAAGTAAATTAAAATTTTTTTTTGATTCTTTTTTCATTTTTTAATTTATTATCATTTAATCTCTGCTCATTTAGAATAAAACATCATGGAAACAATTATTGAAAAGTTTTTAGAAATTGCGATTATTTTGGTAGCCGCTAAGTTCGGTGCAGAATTAATGAGAAGAATTAACCAACCTGCAGTAATAGGAGAGTTGGTTGTTGGAATTATTATTGGTTATTACGGTCTAGGGCTTCTTCCACATTTTGAGTCTGGAGATGTTGTATCAACATTAGCGGAGATTGGTGTAGTCCTTTTGTTGTTTGAAGTAGGACTAGAAACCAATTTAGATGAGTTTATAGAACTGGGCTCAACGTCTCTTCTTGTAGCGCTGATAGGTGTTGTCGCACCATTTGCTTTAGGTTTTGGGTCAATCTATGCACTAAATATAGGTGGAGAAGATCAATTCGGAGTAGCTTTATTCGTTGGTGCAGCAATGACAGCTACCTCAGTAGGTATTACTGCAAGGGTTTTTGGAGATTTAGGTGCTTTAAAATCAAGAGAAGCAAAAACAATTATTGGAGCAGCAGTTGTAGATGATATTTTAGGCTTACTAATTCTTACTGTTGTTGCAGGAGTTTTGGGAAGCTCAGGAGATTTCTCATTAGTAGACCTTGGAGTGATCAGTGCAAAGGCAATAGGTTTTTTATTAGCAGTAGTACTTGTTGGAAGAAAACTTTCAAAACCAATATTTAATTTTTTTGTAAAAATACCATCACCCGGAACATTTGTAACTGGTAGTTTTATATTTGCAATGTTGCTAGGTGCAGCTGCTCATTTTGTAGGACTTCACCCAATAGTTGGAGCCTTTGCAGGAGGAGTGGTCGCTGGTGAATCTGGAATGACTCATAGAATCAGAGAAGAGATGAAACCTCTAAACTTTTTGCTTGTTCCAATATTTTTTGTGTACATTGGTTCGGAAGTAAACATTCAAACTTTGGCTTCTCTTGATGTGTTTTTATATGGAATGTTGGTAAGCTTGCTAGCATTTGTTGGCAAATACGTTTCAGCGCTTGGGGCTATGGGCAAAGGTCTTAACACTTCTCTTATCGGTATTGGAATGTCACCAAGAGGCGAAGTTGGACTTATATTTGTTGCTGTTGCCACAACAACACTTTCAGATGTAATATCTGGTGATATTATTTCAATAATTATATGGATGGTAATAGTCACTACTGTAATAGCTCCTATATTATTGAATAGAATACTACAAAAAGTACCATTATCAGAAAGAGATGATGACAGTAGGTTTGAATCACCTGTAGTTGAGTAGGAAAAATAGGCCAATAAATTAAATTTTTAGTATCATATTATGAGTCACGTTAAGGGGGATATTAATGCTATTTAATTCTATGCTTGCAGCTGCCGCCGGCTTAATGCTTGCAGCTTTTTATGCAAATAAAGTTTTATCAATTAAAGTAACTGATTCTAGAGTAGAAGAGCTCTCTTCTGCCATTAGACAAGGCTCAATGGCTTTTTTAAAAAGAATGTATTCATGGATTAGTGTTTTTGTCGTAATTTTGGCTGTCTTGATTTCCTCTCTTACTGAATGGGGATATCCGTGGGGATCTGTGGCATTTGTTGCAGGCGCTTTACTTTCTTCATTAGCAGGGTTTGTAGGTATGAGAATTGCAACTGCAGCAAATGGAAGAACTACAGAAGCTGCAAGGGACGGTGGCACTCTTAAAGCACTACCCGTAGCATTTAGAGGTGGAGCAGTTATGGGTTTCACAGTTGCAGGCTTGGGGTTGCTAGGAGTAGCTTTGGGATATTATTTATTTATTGAAGTTCTAGATCTTCCAAACGGATATGACATATTAGCAGCAATAGGCCTTGGGGGTTCATCAATAGCTCTTTTTGCAAGAGTTGGTGGTGGAATTTATACAAAAGCAGCAGATGTAGGAGCAGACTTGGTTGGTAAAGTTGAAGCCGGAATTCCTGAGGACGATCCAAGAAACCCCGCAACTATTGCTGACAATGTTGGAGACAATGTTGGTGACGTTGCAGGAATGGGTGCAGATCTGTTTGAAAGCTATGTAGGTTCACTTGTTGCTCCGCTTGCTTATGCTGCAATTGTTTTTGCTGGACAAAGCGTACTTCCATCTTTACTACTTTTTCCACTAGCTGTAGGAACAGTAGGGATGGGGGCATCTATCCTCTCATCATTTTTAGTTGTTCCAAAAGAAGGAAAGCTTGCTCAGGCTCTTCATAGAGGCACTTATAGTGCGGCAATATTAACTGTTATTGGTGTTTATTTTCTTAGCGAGTTTATGTTCGCTGATTATGCAGAAAATCCAATAGGATTATTTTTCTCAGTAGTTATTGGGCTTGGTGTCGGATTATTAGTAGGACAAATTTCAGAATGGTTTACGTCTGATCACTATTCAATAGTTAAAAATATCGCAGATCAAGCAAAGACTGGTCCAGCTACTCTTGTGTTGTCAGGTATATCTGAAGGTATGCGATCAGCGGCTTTTTCAGTTGTTGTAGTTGTTTTTGGAATTTATGGTGCTTACACAGCAGGAGACTGGGCATTAGGTGCTGATGGTGGAATTTATGGTATTGCTATTGCAGCAATTGGTGTTTTATCTACTTTAGGAATAACTGTAGCAGTAGATGCTTATGGCCCAATTGCCGATAATGCTGGTGGAATTGCTGAAATGGCACATCTACCTCCTGAAGTAAGAGAAGCTACTGATGAATTAGACTCTCTAGGAAACACAACTGCAGCAATTGCAAAAGGATTTGCAATTGGTTCAGCAGCGGTTACCGCACTTGCTTTATTTTCAGCTTTTGTACAAAGTGCAGGGATTGAAAAATTAGATATTACAGAGGTAGAAGTAACTTTAGGTTTATTTTTGGGAGGTATGTTTCCATTTTTGTTTGCAGCAATGACCATTAACGCAGTGGGAAGAGCAGCATTTAAAATGATCGAAGAGGTTAGACGACAGTTTAATGAAATTCCTGGTTTGAGAGAAGGTAAAGAAGGTGTTGTTCCCGACTATACAAAATGTGTAGATATAGCGACAACTGCTGCATTAAAAGAAATGTTACTACCAGGAGGCTTAGCTATCGCTCTTCCGTTGATAATTGGTTTTTGGGATAAGGAGGCACTTGGAGGTTTCTTAGCTGGATCATTAGTTACTGGATTTCTCCTAGCAATATTTATGGCAAACTCTGGTGGGGCTTGGGATAATGCTAAAAAATATATTGAAGCTGGTGGTGGAGCAGGTAAGGGTTCTGACGAACATAAAGCTGCTGTCATTGGCGATACAATAGGCGATCCATTTAAAGACACTTCTGGTCCCGCAATGAATATTGTTATAAAAGTTATGACAATTGTGAGCCTCATATTTGCATCTGCTTTTTAAATTAATTGAAAACAGTTCATTTCATAAGACATGGTGAAACTGAGCTGAATGCACTAAAAGTTTGGCAAGGTCACACTGACACACCTTTAAATAAAAAAGGGCTGGAACAATCTAAATTATTATCTGAAAGGATAAGCAGTAGAGTTACAAAAGTTTTCTCTTCCGATTTAAAAAGAGCATCTCAAACAGCCTCATTTTTGTCAAGTTCTTCAGAACTTAGAGATAATCTTAGAGAGGTTAATGTCGGCGACTTTACAGGAAAGTCTGTGAAAGACACCTACACTTCAAATCATGAAATTTTTCAATCATTGCAAAATGACTCTTTTCAATTTCCTAACGGTGAGGCGGTAAAAGAATTTAAAGAGAGAGTTAGGTACGAGTTAGATTATATTTTTAACCAGACAGAAGAAGATTCAGAAACTGTTGTTGTTACACATGGATTTTTTATAGGAACTGCCATTGGTTTGACATTAGGGTTTAACAAGTATCCTTTTCCAATTGGAGATATAACAAATACTTCAATATCAACAATTGTGAAAAGAGAAACAGTTACACAGGTGAATAAATTTAATGATTCTATTCATTTGAAAAAAGAGAATATAGACTTTCCAGCTAAATCTAAAGATAATGCACTAACCTTTATCAGACATGGACAGACTGATTCAAATATAGAAGGCATTTGGCAAGGTCATATTGACAACCCTTTGAATGAAACGGGAATAAAAGAGGCGAGTCTTTTAAAAGATTTATTTAAAAATTATGATCTCTACATTTCCTCTCCATACAAAAGAGCAAACCAAACCCTTTCCTTAATCACCGAAAACAATATTGAAATTTTTGATGAGTTGACAGAGATGGATCTTGGTCAATGGGAAGGCTTAACAACTTCTGAAATACTAAATAAGTATCAAGAAAACTTTATAGAAGCTTTATTTATAAATCATAAAACTAAATATGGCATTGATGGCGAGTCAATACATGAAGCAGGAAAAAGAGTTGAAAATCTTATAAACAATCTTGAAAACAAAAAGTTATTAATGGCAAGTCACGGAGGAACTATTAAATCAGCAATTACAAAATTAATAAAGTCTCCGGATTCAAAAGCGGCATCAGCATTCACAATCCCAAATAATCTTGGAGTTTCATGTTTGGTGCCTAAAGATAACAAATATTTTCTTTGGTCTTATAATGTAGGAAAAATAGGATATGAAAACATTAGTTATAACAAATGATTACTCACCAAAGAAAGGTGGTATTTCTACATATATTAAATCTTTTACTGAAAATTTAGATTTTGAGACATTAATATATGCACCCAATTGGGCTGAAGGTGATAATGTAATCAAATCTAAGTATAGTTTTATCTTTGCTGGAAACAGATTCGTACGTGAAATAAATGATATTGTTAATCAAAAAAATATAGAACTTATCTTACATGCTTCAAGCAATCCGCAATTTTTACTAGTTAATCAACTAGAAAAATTAGGAAAAAAACAATACATGATTGTTCACGGAGCTGAATTTAATGTAATCAATTCAATTCCCGTATTAAAAAAAATATTGAGAAGAAGTTTTAATGCGCTAGAAAAAATATTTACTGTCAGTTTCTTTACCGCAAGAAAACTAGAAGATATTTCAGAAACGGAAATTGTTTTAATAGGTGCTGGGGTAGAGCCAAACGAGTACATAAAAGATTACTCTACTAAAGATAACCTTACAGTTGGAGTTGCCAGTAGGTTTGTATCGAGAAAAAAAATTGATTGGGTAATAGATGCTTTGCATGAATTAAAAATGGACGGAGTTAATGTTGACCTGAAAATCTTTGGGTATGGAAAGTTAGAGAAATATTTAAAAAAATTGAGCCAAGTCTCATCCCCAAATATTGAATTTTATAGCGATGAAGAAGAACATTCATTATCAAACTTTTATAAGGAACTTGATATATTCGTAATGCCAGCCAAATCTAGATTTTTTGGAAGAGAATTTGAAGGCTTGGGTCTTGTTTACTTGGAGGCAGGCAGTTTTGGCTTGCCTATTTTAGTTGGCAGTTCTGGTGGAGCTTTTGAAACTATTATTCCTGGAAAAACCGGTTTCATTGTCGGTTCTAGACAAGACATATATGATGGCGTAAAGTATTTTAATGATAATCCTAAAGAGATTGAACAATTTGGTAAGCAATCAAAAATTTTTGTTGAAGACAACTTTTCCTGGGAAAAAACTACAAATATATTTACTTCTGAAATTTAGACTTCTACACTATCTCCAAAAAGTGACATTATTGCCTCTTTTTCAATAGTTAAAGCATCTCGAGGATTTTCTAAAGGTTTATTTTTTTTCTCAATGAGGATTTTATTGACAAGATTATCTTTTGTAGCATCTTCTGGCTTCATTCTAAATCTTCCTCTATAGAAAACAATATCAAGAGATTTAGCTAAACCAACCAAGTGTTCTTTAGATAGTTTCTTAATATACTTTTCATCTAATAAGTAGTGATTGTTTATCATTTCAATTATTTTATTTTTTGTTGCACTTTTCGGAATTTTAAGAATTTCTCCACCTAAATAATTTGAAATAGCTTTATTTTTTTCATCATCTAGCAATTCTCTAAGTTCATCTTTCGATAAAGCTTGCAGCTCTTCATTATCAAAGACAGTTCTATTTTTTTGTTTCATTGCATATCCACCATAGGGACCCACAGCTGAAGAATATGTCCAATCACCAATCTCAACTACTTTTCTTGGGTTTTTTGCGGATAAAGAAAATCTTTCGATACATTGTTCTTTAGTTAAGGTATCAGGATCTTCACCTTCAAATATTGGACCAATAAGGTTTTTGAATTCACATTTCGCTTGTCTAACACCTTTTTGTTTTTCACCATGCTGAATATAGAAACCTCCATTAGGTCCTAGTTTTATGAATATCGAAGCAGAACAAAGATTACATTTGGAAACTACAC
>JGI11772J19994_1000371_pt1 | contig 9959 bp, 5 predicted proteins | sample Etolagsurwater0m_FD_19994 | JGI IMG/M metagenome (IMG submission 19994) | reverse complement strand
TGGAAGACAACATTGAAAAACTTGCAGACAGGAAAGCTAGGGGTATGCTTCAAGGTTCTGGGGATAATCGTTAGGTATACACCGTTTGTGATACTTGTGTGTTGGTTGTTTTATGCATGTAGCATGGGATTAGCTAACGATATATGTGATTGCATATAAAAGAGGGGGCTTAACGGCCCCCTTTTTAGTTTATCTTCCACTTTCTCGTGGCCCTCTTTCTTTTAGATAGTTACCATAGAAAATTAACTCTTCATAGTTGTATCCTGCTGCACCTTTTTCTGGAACACCATGTAGTCTATGGTACTCATTATATGCACCTTCTTGAGCAAACTTAGGTAGATTCTTAAATTCCATAGCTTCCATAGGATTGAAACCGTACCTAGATTTAAGTTCTGTATCACCTTTAGCTGTCTTTGCTCTAGCTTTAACTATATCAACAATGTCATTTTTATAATCTTGAATTGCATTTCTAATCATTTCTTTTTTAAATTCTCTTGATTTCCCTGTATATTCTGGATCATTTTTAAGAGTAGGTACAACATAGTCTTCTATATATTCACCCATAAATTGGTCTAACAAAAAGTCTGCTTCAGGCACACCAGTTTTGCTGCTTACAATTTTTTTAGAAATTTTTAAATTGTCTAATTCTTTTTCAAACCAATTTTTTCTTTCTTGTTTTAAAATACCCATAGTTTGTCTTGATAAAGGAGTAGTCCTACGAACAACACCCTCTCTAGTTGCTGGCTCATATAAATCTCTCGCTTTAATTTTTCCGGGAAATGTCTTTGCTAACATATCTTCTATTGCTATGTTTCCGGGTACACGTGATAAAATTCTACTTATACCGTAAGTCATCATGTCTGAAGAATCACTTTCTCTTACAATTCTTTCATCATCTGGCGCATAGAAAGTATTGTATAAATCTTGACCTAAAGTAAGAGGTATGGAATATGTATTTATAATATTAGTAGCCATATTAATACCAATTTTCTTTAATGCTTCTGGGCTGTCTTTTGCACTTGCCATATCAGCGGCTGCTTTATCTAGTGCATACAACCCAAAACCAGCACGGAATTGTGTTCCAGAAAGTGCTTGTAAACCCTCTGTCCAAAAACTTGTGTCACCTACAATTGGATCACCTTTTTTTACTCTGTTAATAATATCCGCAGCCCATAAAAAGGGTGCTGCAGGAAAGAAAGGACGCATATCAAATGTAGTGCCATCAGGCATACGACCTTCGTACCATTTTTCTCCAGCATATTCGCTATCTCTAAGAGCCATAGCACCATATAAACCTGCTGTTCCTATTAGTGCTTTTGACATTTCTTCATAGTTATTTGAATCTTTTACAAGAGATTTAAACGTGCCTTCTACTAAATATACAGGAGAATATTCATAGGTAAATCGTAAAGCGTTTGCTATAAATCTAGGGAAAGGAATAAATGAAGATGTAACAAAGGGTACGCTATTTGCTAATCCAATTAGCCCTTTACCAGCAGGACCAGTTGGGCTTCTTTGATACGTAAAATACAAGGCTTCATCTATAGCCGTGTTTAGTGCTTTTTTACCAGCTTCTGTTCCAAAAACGGTCTTAAAGTTACCTTCTTTAATAATTTTTGATAAATTAAAATCTTCTATATTTACTGCTTCACCCGCCCGTACTTTTTTAGAATACATTTCATTTAATTGTCTTTTAAGATTTCCAACAAAAGCAGCACGTTTAAATAAGTTATCTGAAGCCGTGTTTAATGCATTTAGTTCTCTACCTATTGCACGTAACTTGCTTGTTTTAGCTGAACCCGGAACACCAGATTCTATAACGTCTTGCAATTCTCTAAACATAGAAGTAGCCTTTGCAGAGAAGCCTTCCTTAAACATGGCCTCTACTGCTTGTGCTTCTTTTTGGTTCATAACACCGAACAAAACAGAAAGAGTGTCACCTCCTATCCCATCTTGTGCATTTATTGTTTTAAATCCGTACTTTCCACCAGTAGCTTCGTAAACAAAACGACTGGTTCCTCTATCCAATGCTTTAGTTGCCGTATCAATACCTACACGAGCGTATCCAGAAAACATATTACGCATTGTTGTAGCAACTTGTGATGTCATAGCTGAACGCCTTAGTTCGTCTGCTTTTCTTAGGCTGTCCATCAATTGACCAGCACGAGTGGTTTCTGCTCTTTTTAATTGTTCTTTAGTAGCCACACCAAGAGAATCTAATCCTGAACGTAAGTCACCCTTTTCAACATCTTTGGTTGCTTTTTCTAAAAGTTCTTTTGTTTGACCTGCTAACTCAAAAATATCATTACCAGCAGCTGCATTTAATCGTCTAAATACTTTTCTGGCTTCGCCTGCTGATTGCAGTTTACGAGCAGCATCAGAAATATCTGCCATAAACAGATTAGCAAAATCATCACCAGTTATATTGTACTTTTCAAACAGCTTGATAGCAAAATCGTCATCTTTAATTTTATCACTTCTCATTACACGTGCAACGGCTTCGGTAACACGTTCACCTTCTTCTAAACCTTTACCGGATTTAGCCATTAGTTCTGTTACTGCTGCAAATATTCTTTTTGTGTGTCCTTCATCAAGAGATAATACAAAGTCTGGTGCTTGTGCTAATACGTCTTCTTCTTTTGCACCAAGAGTTTTAGCCAAACCTGTTACATCATCTGTCACACCTAGACCAACTTGCTCACCCAAGTCTTCTCTAACAACTTTACCAGCAGCAACTTGTTTTGGGTCTAATGGCCTAAGTGTTGAACTTAACTCTTTTGCTATCTTTTTATTTAGTTTATTTTTCTTTAGAGTTTCTTCTGCAAGTTTTTCAGCCTTTTCATTTTTTGCGAGAATAGATTTTTGTGCCTCTCCTAGTAAGTCACCTGTCTTACTTTCTATTGCTTTTTGTGCTAATTTTTTAGTTTGGTATACACCAACAGCAGCAGGCATAGCAGCACTAAGAACACCTGCAGCAGCAGTTTCTTTAAAGCTATAATCGTCACGTAGATTTATTTCTTGTTCTGTTTTTTGCGCAGCAATATTCTGTGCAGCACCTGCTGCGCCTTCTACTACAGCTGCAGTTAAAACAGGACGAGCAGCCGCTTGTTTAATTACATTAGATGGAACTAGGGCTTTAAATGCGTTTGTTAGTACGCTTTGCGTAGCAGCTTTTGCTGCAGAAGTAGCTGCTATACCACCAGCTTTACCGGCACCGGGAAGCAGTAACCCTAAGTATGTAGAAGGGGCGGTTAAAATACCACCAGCATAATCGCCTATAGTTTGGCCTATGCCACCCGTAAAAGAGGGTAAGTCTTGAAATGTAGTATATAGTAATCTATAATCAGCAAGTTTTTGTTTTGCTTTTTCTCTACGAGTAGAATCCAAATTAGTTTTACCTGTAGCATCTGCTGCAAGAGCAGATACATAATTAAAATCTCCTGCGGCAGTCATTTCATTTACGTTAAATTGACGGAAATGTTCTATAAACTCATCCATTGCTTCATCTTCGTCAACGTCTGTTACGCCATGTTTATCACGCATAAACCTTACGGCAGCTTGACGTACTGCACTATTCTTTTCTATATTTTCTCTGTCGCCTACCGTTTTTACAGGATTTTCAGGTGCTTCTGAAACTAGTTCATCCTCATCTTTAAAAGACGCAAAAAAACTATTAGTTGTTTTAGCTTCAAGAACAGGAGCAGAATCCGATATAACGGGTGTTGTATCTATTAATATGTCCTCATCTTCTTCTTTAAATTTAGAAAAAAAGCTGCTCATATTATTTCCTTGACATTAATCCACCAGACGCTAATCCTGCACTTCCTGTTCTACTTCTATTTCTACCCCTACCACTTCTATTTGCAACAGTTTCTTCAGGCTCTGCTTTTGGTGGGTTAGCTGCAATAGCATCTTCATATAGTTTTGTAGCAACTTCAATGCTCACATTACTTTCTCTTGCTATATCTCTTATAACAGCATCTTTTCTAGCAGCAGAAGTTCCATAACTTTTTTCTGTAATAAACTTGTATATTATATCTGTATCAACCTTTGTTTCTGGTTGGCCCGGTTTTCTAGCAGCCAACACTTTGTCTACAACTATCTTTATGTAATCTTTTGAATATCCAGACTGAGTTAGCTCTTTTTGTATTTCTTCTGTTGTATCTGTTGTTTTACTATTTATCATGTCATCTGCCATTTTATTAGCACTAACAGTGTCTACGTTACCATCTTCTGTTACAGCAGGATAAACAGAAGTTAATTTATTAACCGTTTTTTGTTCTTGCTTATTGATAGGTGTGTTTGTACCAGCAATAACCAGTTGTTTACTGCCATCTTCATAAACAACTTCTTCAACTGCATCACCAGAGGGTGTAACAGTTCTTACAGGCGTTCTTGATGTTTCAGTTTTTGGTTGCAGGTTATCTTGCGTAGATAAATCATCAGCATTTATAACTCCTGCACGAATAAGATTATTTTTAACTGCAGTGTGTGCAATTGCTGATTTACTTCCTATGGGGAACGTGTTAATTAAGTCGTTAACTACCTTAGTTCGTAATGTTTTCAACTCTTCTTTCTTCGCAGCTTTTATGTCCTCTGATATCCCCTCTTTAAATTTCGGCATTTTTGTAATAGGGTCTATTTCAACATAAGTTTTTAAATCGCTATTATCAACCGCTAGTTTTAACGCTGTCGATTGTGTACTCAAAGCAGATGTATATGTAGAATTATCTAACTCTTCAGCACCTTTAGTACTAGAAATTGTTTGTTTCAGTGCGTTGATCTGTTCTTGCGCTGCTTTAGCCTCATCACTATCCGCTGCGTAACCTGATTGCCCACCAGTATTACGATGATCAGAAATTCTACGCATATTATCATCCTGAAGTCTTTTAAGAACTTCAGGTAACAAAGGACCAGATGTGCCAAAGTCTTCTGCTTTTCTTGCTAAGATCACTGCATTTTCAGCATCACCATCTTCTGCCGCAAAACCAGATTTTAGCAACAATCTGTCTTTTTCGTTTGTAGCAGATTTAAGTTTTATACTCCTGTCTACAACTTTTCTTTGTGACTGTAATTCAGCTATTTTTATTGGGTCTTTTTCATATCCTAATTGCATATCTATGCTATTAAGTTGTGTAGCATCATCTCCTGTTTCTTTTGCAGCAAGTAACCCCGCACTAAGGTCTTCCCTTAATTCTGCTATACGTTCTTCTGTATTACCCGGCCTTGCTAATTCTTGTTTAATGTATGTAACTCTTTCAGAAGGAGTCATATTAAACATTCTTACACCTTCCATATCAAAGGCTAGTGTAGGTAAGTCAATATTAGGTAATTCTTCTGCAGTTATTCCTTCAGCGGCAAGTTGCTCAGATACTCTTGTTTTTATCTGACCACTAACATCTTGATCTAAACCAATAGCACTAAGCAAGCTGCCTGCACCTGCAGTTTCAACATCATCTGGTAATTTATAATCTGGAAGAGTTTTTGCTGCTCCTTGAAACGCTTTTGCATAATCTGTAATTGTTCCTATAGGGGCATCTACTTTTGCTCTTGTCACAAAGTCGGAAAGATTAATTGTACTATTTTTAGTTTGCTCTTTTATTTGGGCAATTAGGCTTTTATATGAAGCTAAATTTCCCTGTTCTTTTAATAATCCAGCAGCATATTGAGAAGAGCGTGGGTCATCTGCACCAAACAAAGCCCTGCCTTGTTCTAAAGCGTCTTCAATCTCTTCAAGTTCTTCAGCACGTTCTTCTTGTTGTTTAAGCGCACGTCTTAGCTTTGCTTCCGCAACCTTTTCAACCCTTAAATCAACTTTTTTTAAGTCCTCTTTAAGAGCCTCATTTGCAGATTTAGCAAAGCCTTCAACAAAACCTGTACCAAAATCACCAAGACCAAACAAACCCATATTAGTTTCTCCGTGCCATTAAACCACCTGTACGTTCATCTGCGGCAGTTTTCATTTCTTCAATTAACATTTCATTCTCTGGTTCTTCTTCTGTGTCGTCTTCGTTTCTTTTAGCCTCTAATTTCATAACAGCTTTATCCACCAAAGAACCACGAACTCTGTCGTCACCTTCTAAGCCTGATGTATATTTAATTTTAGCTGCGTCTGCAATCAAACTAATCAACTCAATAATTACAGGCAATACAAGCATACCTACGTCAACAGTATGTTTACCTTCCATAACACTAGATGATTGCATAGCGTTAGCTACAGTAGTGACAGGCACACCCATTTCAAGCACATCAAGAAGTTGTGTCGTTACTTCTTCTGATTCTATACGTGTTACATAATAATCAATGGCTTCTTCTACAGTAGCATACTGTGAAGGTTGTTGCCACGGCCTTGCACCCAGTTCTGCTGTTAAAGATTGACCCGGAATAGGACCATCCAACATTACTTCTTCATCCATCCTGAATTTCCTTGCGCTTTCTACGTATTGAGTCAAAATAAAGCATGGCAATATCACCAGACTTTAGTTTACCAGCTTTAGGTTCATTTGTCACCCTTTTTGTTGATGATAAAAGACCTTTATTTTTAGTGGTAGGCTGACGCTGTTCATTCATAGCGTCTGCTGCCTTTGCCATATTTGTATACATTATTGGTGCAGGATTAGTGATTGGCACGTTTATACTCCATCTTATAATCTTTTATGACGCTATTCATAGCGAACTTAATTGCTTTTTTGAGTAGCGGTTTATTGCTAATGTATTTAGCAAATGATTCACCCTTACTTACATAAAGTTTACGGAACCATTTAGGTGCTTTACATAATAGCCAGTTTCTAAATACTAACCAAGTATAGTCTTCTGGGCCGTACACCTCACGTGCTACCCAACAAAAACCGGGGAATCAAGCACCTATCCATGCTGAACCTAATGTACCTAAAAGGCTTCCTAATGCACTACCAGCAGCAGAAGAAGATGCAGCTTTCTGTGCAGCTGCTGTTGCATCAGCACTCAACTGTGCAATAGCAAGGTTGTTCATTCTATCTAGTTCACTGTTAGCAGATTTCCATGCCCACTCCATTGTGTCAGCATAGTAATTCCACAGATTATCGTAAGCACTTTTACTAATATCAAGAACAGCGTTAGCATTTAACTCGTTAGCACGGTTAATAGCTGCTGTATCTGCAGTTGCAATTTGCCTACGCCATTGTGCATTAGATTGTGCAATTACAAGTTGGTTTGTGGCATTAAACTGGTCACGTTGATTGTTCAGTTCTGCATTGAAACGATTTACTGTGTTTGTCTGACCTGCATTAAACTGCGATTGTGCGTTTTGCTGTGAAGCATTGAACTGAGAAACTTGACTAGCAAGGTTAGCAAAGAACTGGTCAGTTTGATTTTGGCTAGTTGCATTAAACTGACGTGCAGCATTAGTCGCAGCTTGGTCTGTAAACAATGCCTGTACACGCTGCTGTGCTTTAAATAATTCAGTCTGCTGACGATTAGACAGATTAGCCATATCGTACTGCAAGAAGTTCTGTGCGTTCTGTACTGCAGCTTGTTGACGGTTGTTAAGATTAGCTGTGTCTAATTGTGCTAATGCAGCTGCTTCAGCCATTATAAGACCCTGTGTATTAGACAGGTTTGCAAGGTTCATTGTATTAGCAGCACGTGAGTTCTCTAGCTGTACTTGCTGTTCTGCTGTAAAATTAAGATTAGCTATATCAGCAATACGAGATGCATTAAGTACTTTTGTTTGAAATGCTTGGTCAAATTCCTGACCCATAAATTTAGCACGTTGCTCTGCCGCCAGCATTGATGCTTGTTGGCGATTAGACAAGTTCTGTGCTTCAAAGGTAGCAATTGTCTGTGCATCAGCCATTGCAATAGGCAGTGCTGATTCCATAGCTGCTTGTACAACAGCTTGTCCAGCAAGAGATGATGAAGCTAAACCACGAGCAGCCATCTGTGCAGTAGCTGCCCTCATAGCACCTGCAGCCCAAGCTGGTGGCTGACCACTTTGGAACTGTTGCATAAGGCTACTTAGCTGATTTTGTACCATAGCCTGCTGGCTAGGATTAGCTGTAGCTGCAGCAGCTTGTGTCTGTGCTGTTAGTTGAGCAGCTGCCTGTGCATCTACACCTGTGCCTGTAATGATTTCACCAGATTGTATCTGACGTTGTACAGGATTATTTATAAGTGTAGCATTACCCTGTGCTGCCTGTAGGTTGCCCACTGAGGATGCTGTTTGCTGTGCTGCAGTAACCTGTGCATTAGGATTGCTAGGGTCTGCCTGTGCAGCTGCTGTGGCGTTTAGAGCATTATCTACTGCAGGTGCTGCCTGTACTGCAGACATGGTGTTAGCATCTTTAGCTTGTACAGGGTCAGCAGTTGATGTGGCTGCTGTTGCTGTAGGTACAGACACATCACCTGATACTTGACCAGTACCCGGCTGAATAAATTGACCGGGTTCTACATCTGTTTTGGCAGCTACTGTAACACCGCCCGGAGGTAATCCGGGTGCATACATTTGCTCTACACTAAACTGCCCAATTCCCGGCTGTTCAATAGGAGCCTGCGGCATCCAACCTGCTTGTGTAAGTGTTGGGTTGCCTTCTGGTATATTGACCATTTGAGGTCCATCTGTTGCTGCTAGGCTGTTGTCAATTTCTATGCCCATAGCATTTGCAAACTGAGCAAACTCTTGTGTAAATTGATTTGAACCTGAACCAGTAGCACCTGTTTCTGAGTTGTAAATAGGACCAGTGTAAATATTACGGAGATAGTCTAAAGTAGCATTACTTTTTTCTTGTGGAGTAGCGTCTGTTTTTTCATATACGCCTTTTAGAGTTTCATGTGTAGATTGAATCTGTGGGTTTTTAAATGCACCAGTTTCAGTGTACATATCTACGTTTGGTCTATACTGACCAAGTGGGTCATATGTAGTTGGCTGTGGTGGAGTTGCTATTGGAACAGGTTGTTGTTGTCCTGTAGGACCACGCTGAAGTGCTGCATTAATAGCTGCTTGTTCTTCTGGTGATTTTACGTCCCGTTGCATCTGACGCATTTGGGCTTGTTCATATGTCATGCCGCTGTAGTCTGCAGGCGCACCCGGAGTAGCAATAGTTCCGTCTGCGGATACTAGTGATGTAAGTTGTACAGGGCCAGCCGCATTTTTTAGAGGTTCTTTTCCTATTGATTTAAGATAATTATCATAGTTTCTTGCTTCAACAGGATTACTAAAGTTAATCGCCTTTCCGTCAGGTCCAATTTTTGTAACCATTACTTGTGAAGACATTTCCGGCTTTGTATTTTTTGCAGCCCAATCTTTAAATGCTTGATAGTCAGGTAAGTCAGATATACGTCTGTCTTCCATTCTACCTTTATACTGGGAAGCATCTCTATAATCAGGCATCTGTGGAACACCACCTGCAGCAGTAAATTTTTGTGCATCTGCTATTTGCTGTGGTGTTATACTACTAGATATGCTAGGAATAGCCGATTGATACTGCTGTGGACCAGCCTGTGTAGTGGTTGTACCTGTTTGTGGTAAATTGTATTCATCTGCAAACGGTTGTTGTGGAGTTATAGTTTGTCGTACACCACCACCTGTAGCCATCCTTTTAACTACACCACCCCTTGCCATTTGCATAGCTTGGTTAGTGTAGTTTTGCATTTGTTGTTGACGCATAGGGTCTTGCGATATGTAATCTTGAAAGCCTTGCATATTACCTTGATAGCCCATAGAACGTGCTATCTTCTCCATGCCACTAGGCTTAAATGCTTTAAACATTGCCATTCACTTAATCCCTACTCAATACTTTGTCCAACTTATCCTCGACACGATGCAAGGCTTCCATAACCTGCCGCATATCNTCACGTAGTTCCATGCGAGTTGCATAGTCTTCNCTTGTTTTATTNAACAAGATTTCGATGCGCTTCTGTTCACGGGTCATACCATTAGCCCACCACGCACCACCAGCCAACACTAGGCCAAGTAACGTGTC
>JGI11772J19994_1000367_pt1 | contig 9996 bp, 9 predicted proteins | sample Etolagsurwater0m_FD_19994 | JGI IMG/M metagenome (IMG submission 19994) | reverse complement strand
CAACACAGTGACATTCATGTTCGCAAACATTACAATATTTTTTAGCCATCTTTTTTCTCCAAATCGTAAAACATTTTATCAGAATCTTCTGTTACCCAATCTGAACCTTCAACGTCCCAAACTGTATTTTGCACTTTATAGTCTGGCCAATTGTTTTCAGTTGTATAACTATTTACATGCCAAATGATTCTGTTATTTGGCTGTGCGGCATAGTTGCCGTTTTCTAATTCTATAATGTGAGCACATTTATGCTCTTGCGGAATTTCAGAATGTTCCGTGTTTAATATATTAGACTCTGGATGTGCCCAGTCAACCGTAAATAAGTATTGACCTTTGTAGAATTTTTTATCTTTACCTAAAAATTTACCACTTATGCCAGATAACCAATCAAAGCAATGCACACTAGGATAATAACTAAAACAATTCCACAATTGTAATTGGTCGACTGACATATCCGGCACTTCGGATCTAGAAATATGTTTTTTGAAAAACGCGCTGATAGGCAATCTATAAAAGACCGCACCATTCGGTAACATAATATGAAATAAGAGCGCCTTCCCAGTAATACTTGCGACGCCGAAAACCACACAGTCTTCACTTTCTCCATGATGTTCTTTAAGATCATATAAATACTCCTTCCGTACTTGGCAATAGATTGGTGGTATATTCGCATTTAAATAAGCCATAGTTCCTCATATTATTTAATTTCGCCCCAATTAGGACCTGATTCATAATCAACCTTGTTAGGAACTTTTAACTCTACTGCATGTTCCATTATGTGTTTTATTTTATCAGCTTGTGCATCTGATTCAACAGAAAAATCTAATTCATCATGTATCTGTATATGAGCTAATAAACCTTCTTTATATAAATCAACCATAGCTTTTTTAGTCATATCTGCAGCAGATCCTTGAATAAGTTTATTTAAAGCTTTGTAAGTAAATGCTCTTCTATACCCATTATTATACCAATAATTTTTCTTTGGATTACCATCTTTATCTTTAATAACTTCTCCATTATCATCTAATAAATGTGGACCCATTTCTTTTAACTCTAACATAGTTTCATGATCTTCAGCAGGGACAAATGTGCCCCAATCAGAACCTCTAAGTATAGGTTCGTATTTAGGAAATCTGCATCTTCTACCCAATATAGTTTTTATTCTACCTTTGTTTTGTGCTGCAGCCATAACTCCATTGGTTAATTGTTTTATGAACGGTACACTACCATGATATTGATTAAACAATTCATCTGCTTTTTGTTTTGTTACTCCTAATTCATTTTGAAGTTTAGCTTTACCCATTCCATAAAATAAACCAAGATTAATTGTCTTAGCATCTTTTCTATCTATGTTTGCTAAATTAGCAACAAGTTGATGGAAGTCTGTATTAGGATTTTGAATATAAGCATCTGCAATTGTTCTAGCAGATTCATATTCAAATCTTATTCCATAATGTGTTACTAATCTTGGTTCTTGTTGTGAGTAATCAAATGTACCCCATTTACAATTTTCTTCAGGTATAAATAAACTTCTAATCAAAGGTCCTGTTTCTGGATCTCTTGCAGGTATTTGTTGTAAATTTGGATTCGCATAACTAAATCTTCCAGTTACAGTTCCTCCATCATCAGAACGTATTTGATTTATATCAGCATGAATTCTACCATTATGTTCGTGTTTTAAAATAGTATCAATAAATGTTGTACTAACCTTGTTTATTTTTCTAGCTTCTGCTATCATACGAACTATTGGATGTTCATGTTTAGAAATAAAATTTTTAGTAAAAGATGGTGAATCAGTTTTTTCAGTTCTGTCGTAAGGTAATTTTAGTTTTTCAAAAACTTCTGCAATCGATCTTGCCGCCCATATCTGAGTATCTATTCCTGTTTCTTTTTTTATTTGTTGCAATAAGTTTTCTTCTTTTAACGCTAATTCTTTTTTTAATTGATTGGCTCTGGACACGTCTACCCGGACGCCTAGGAAGCGCATATCAACTAAACAAGGGAAAAGATCAGTTTCAAGATTAAATATATCTTGTAAATCATCTTCAACAATTATCTTTTTTAAGTAATGCCAAAGTTCTAAAGTCAACGCTGCATCTTCTTCTGCATATGCACCTACTTCACTTGCTGGAAGTTTCCACATATCTGCTTTAGGATCTAATCCTCTTTCTTTAGCTGCTGCATTTAGTGCACTTTCGTTTTTACCTTTATTTAAATATACCCAAGATAATGCATTCAACGTATAATTGTATCTATTTTCATCTATAATAGATGCTGCAATCATAGTGTCTATAATTAAACCGTTGATTTTTATATCTAATTTTCTTATCCAAGATACGTCATACATTGCATTATGAAAAATTTTTGTAGCAGGTGATTCGCAAATATCTTTAAACCATTCTAAAGTTTTTTTACGATCTAAATTTGGTCCCTCACCATGTGCTATTGGAAAATAATTTTTATAACCATCTACAGCTACAGCAATACCTACTACTTCACCTACTTCTCTTATGGCCCCTGAACCCAGTTTCTTTAAATCTGGATCTCTGGTTTCTAAGTCAATTGCTATTTCATCTGCTTTCCTTAAATCAGGAAACTCTGTAGGTGCTACCCATTCTGTAGTTGGCATTAACATATTAATTTAAACTCCTACTATTAAGTTCTTTTCTTTCTTCAAAAGCTCTATGGTGTTCAAAAGAATTACTATCACCAAAATAATGAGTATTACGCTCAAAAGATTTTTTACAGTAATCAGTTTCAAATAAATAATCACCAAGTCTTATACAATATTTAATAATTGTATTATTAATATTAAAATAACTATTGTGAGAATTTATATTAATAAAATTAATTTGATTTAAATAAGAAATAGCAGAATTAAATTCACTATTGGATAGTGTTAAATAATCAGACTCCATTAAAAATACTTTTGGATTTTTAGTTTTAAATAAAAGTTCATTTTTAAATCGTTTAATATTAATGTCCCGTCCCTTACCAAAATGTATTTTGTAAATTAAGTAGATCATCATATTTAAGGAACTATGAGTAATTTTTTTATCTATCGCATTTTCACCCCATAATTTTGTAAAAGGTTCAATTTTCCATTCTTCTGATAAAATACTCAATCCTTTAAAAAAGAAAGATAAGTTTTCTAATTCTATAATTTTTATTTCTTTGCCTTTATAAAAAGCTTGTATAGTCAGTCTATCTTTAATCATTTTTTATTTTTTGTATCTTTCATCTTTTTAATTTCTAATTCACAATAATGAATTATTTTTTCTAAGTCTTGTATGCCATTTTTATTTTTATAACGACACACATACTTAATAACATTTCCCTGAAAAAAAGAAAGGTCATTCTTAGAAATAAATTCATAAGGTTGAATGTGAAACGATTTATAGTGATTCCCGCCAATCTGTTTATCTTGTGGAAATGCATCACTAAATATATCTTTATTTGTCATTATTTTAATACCTCCATTATATTAATTACAAAAAATGTTAATGTTATAGTTATAAATATATCTGATGTTATTATTCTCATGTTTATCCTTTTGTTGTTGTGGCAGTTATTGATTTGGCCTTATGTATGAATACAAGGGAACAGAGAAACCAAATCAAACTTGCTAACCAGGCATGATGCTGCCACCCACCATTAGGAAAGTTCTCTATCCCGTTCTGTTTATACTTAAAGTATAATTCTTTAAAATTTGTATTCATTACTTTTGCTATTTGCTTTCAACATATATAAATTATTTCTAGCTCTTGTTGCTCCTACATACCAAACTCTATGTTCTTCATCATGTTTATTATCACTTTTTTTAACTGATTTTTTTACTAACTTTGCTAAATCTAAACAAAGAATAACACTATCTTCTTCTCCGCCTTTAGCTGCATGAATAGTAGATACTTGTATTCTTGGTTCTGCATCTAAATCTTCTCCGTTGTCCAACATATTTTTTATGTATTCTCTCTCAGACAAATCTGCTTCTTCAAAAGCATCATACCATTCTACATTTGAATTCCATTCTTTTTGTGGTGCACCAATAAATTCTTCTATATCTTTTATTTCTTTTTCATCTAATTCAATTCCTCTACACCATGAGTTGTAATTAACAGATGCATTATATAATCTAACTGAAAAACTTTTATCTCTATGTGATTTAAAATATAAATTTCTTTTTCTTAATTCTTTTGTAATCATATTTCTTCTATAAACGGTTCTAGTTAATATTAAGTATCTACCTTCTTTTAAATCTATTTGATCTAAATTATTTATTCTAAAAGATTGACCTTCAAAATCCCTTGGATAATATATCTTGTGTTTTCTTAAACCTCTGATTTTTTCTAATGGTAATTCTGATTGTTCTTGAACTGCTCTAGATATTCTTTTTGAATATTTCAATATAGTTTCTTTTCCAGGTTCATTAATAAATCTTTCTACATCTGCACCAGCCCATGCAAATATAGCCTGATCATCATCCCCTGCTAAATATAAATCATCTGCATTTTCTTTTAACTTATCAAATAATTTCCATTGTAATGGTGATAAATCTTGAGCTTCATCAATAAATATAGTTTTAAATTTTGGTAAACTAGGTTTGTCAATTAGTCTATGAATCATATCATTAAAATCTAATTTACCGGTAATTCTTTTAAATTCTTTTAGATTGGCATCTAGATTTTTTAATATCCAAAGTTTAATTTCTTTTTTATTATGTTCATTTCGATCATATTCTTCTTCCACTGTAGTGCATCTATTCATTGCTCTACCAATCATTTTAAAATATGGACTATCAATATTTAAATAAAATATTTCTTCCTTGTTATATTTGTCATAATGTTTTACTTTTATACCTATCTTCTTACCTATTTTTACATAGTCCTCTGGTTGCATAACCATAGAATCGTTTAGTTCTAATTGTTGATATGCAAATGAATGTAAAGTTCTAAAGTAATTTAATTTTTCTGAATCCACTGGCATTCTATCTTTAGCAACTTTCGCTGCTTTTTTAGTAAAAGCAAAATAACCAATCATATCTAATGGCGTGCCTATTCTAATATAAGCTTTTGCTCTACTAATTAGTCTATGTGTTTTTCCTGTACCTGGAGGACCAAAATATTTATATATCATTAAACAATATCCTCTTTGTTTTCATATTCAGCTATTTCAATTACATCTTCTTCCATGTCTTCAAAGAAATACAAAGGAATCTTTGCACAACCATTTACCCCTGAATATGGTTTGTTTGTTTTTTTATTAGTACCAGGAAATCTTTTCTTTAAATCAAATTCTGGTTTAGGTAAATTTTCATCTTCTTTTTCAAACATTTTTATAATCATATAAGATGTTCTTGATGAATCTTTTTTCCAGTCATTGTCTTTTAAATCATTATAAAATTCATCGTAAACAAAATATGCAAACGTTTCATCTTTTAATACATTACCACTTTTAAATGAATTATAACTTGTAGCGTTTGTGCTATGTATATAATATTTTAAATGTTTCTTTAATATATCCATAGGTGTGGTCCCTGGAGCCGGTTGCACTGTATCTTGAGTTGATAACAATGCTTTAATAATTTCATAAAATTCCTGACCTTTAACAACAGGAGGTAATTCATCTGCTTGTGCCATCATCAATCCTCTTAGTTCTTGTTGATCTTTAATTCTATTTACATCTTTTGCATGAACGGTAACTGTTTCTCCATCGTCTCTTTCTACATCAAAATAATATTCAGGATCAGGTTTAAAATCTATTTTAATTAAATTAGATAATCTAGGCCAGGATATTTTTCTATCTGACATAATTCCAAATTTTCTTTTTATACATTCAGATTTAATACATACAGATGCTAATAATTCTTCATGACACTTGTATCCTTTTTCTTGCTTCTCCCAATGTTTTATTTTTGTTTCTATATATTTATCTGTCCATATTTCATCAAATTCAAAATAATCTCTACCTGCTTTTAACACCATCTTACCCCAGTTATCAGGATATTTTTTCTTAGCAAACACCATGTAATTATATAAAAATCGATCTCTACCATCCGTCATTTTTTCTTTTGATAATACTTCTAAACATGGTGGACCATCTTTAAATTCATCTGCACCACCTGTTAATTCTTTTCTAATTATATTATCGGATATTTCTTTTAATTGTTCTGGAGTCTGTTTATTTAATTCAATACAATTTAAAAATAATTCCAAAGACATTTCTTTGCCAGAAGGATCTAGTGCAACTCTTTCATCTTTATTAAAATAAGGTAGATTAATAAAGTTACCATTTATTTTATCTCCATCTGTATTAGTTCCTAATTTAGTTTGTTTAGGAAATACTTCTGTAGTAATTGGTAGTTTAAATAAAAATAATACTTGTTCTAAAAATTCTTTTATCTCTTTTGCTTTTACAAATTCTTTTGTAAATACATATAAATGTAATCCATTACTTTTTGATTTAACTGGTATTAAAGGTAAATTATTTTTTTGAATAGTTTCTAAATAAAATTGTATATTTAAATTTTTATATATCTTGGCATCAATATCTATTGCACCAAATCTTGCATAACCATTGTCATCACAAGGTTGAATTCCTATAGATTTTCTTCCATGTAAATGAAGTCTATAATCTTCATCAGTAATTGGTTTACCAGACCAACCATAATCNCCTGCATGAAATTTTAATTTCCCTGTATTAGGATCTTTGTAACCATTTTTAATATTACAAAAACCGTAATTACGTTGTAATCCTGTAAAATACTTTATAAAATCTGTCATACTTACTTCCTAAATTTAAGACTGGGCCCAGTCTCCCGAGCCCAATCGTGGCCACCATAGTCACAACTACAGTTCTGTTAGATAATATCCTCAGTTTGAGGTTTATTATTTGTCTCATATTCAGGTTTAATAGAACCTTTAGCAACAGTCTTTTGTAATTCCTGTGCCATTAAATATAAGTCAGCATCTTGTTTCTTAGAAACATCTAAAGCTCTTGCCATAGATGGTTTATAAACATGCCAGCTTTTACTTCCTGCTTTCTTAGCAACAGTTTTTAAATTGTAAACTGCTGCAAACGCTGCAGGATTGTAAACACCTTTGTCATCCTTAAATCTAAGATTTTTAATCAGCTGATTTAATTCTCTTGCAGGTGTTAAGTTAGACGATCGCATAGTAATTACTGCAGGTCTAGGTTCATCACCTAAAACTATTACATAAAAATAAGCAGTCTTTTCTATGTAATTACCATTAGTCAGTCTATACTTACCGTTTCTTTCTTCAACAGCATCTGATGGAATAGATAGATGTGTTGTAACAGGTGGAGCTGCTGTGTCTCCCATTTCCTGCCATTCTGGAAACCTTGTTTGCACATGTGCAACAAGAACATCCACGCCTTTATCTCCATCTGTAAGTGTGCCTAAACCTTTAGCATAAATCATACCAGGTTTTGCACCATCTACATATTTAGCATCACTTGCATTACATTCAGGTGATAATTGATGAAGGATTTTTAAAATCGGAGTTGACATATCATCCGATTTGATTTCTTCGCTACCTCTACCAGAATCACTTCTTAGGTTTATAGTAGCCAGTGAACCTGCACTGTTCTTTTTTTCTATAGCTGTATTTGCCATATATTTACTCCTATTATTTATTATTTATTATTTATTTTTTATTCTTAAAATACGTTTGATTTCCATCAAACGTACTAAATAGTTCTTCAGGAACTTCTTGACCTTTGTCTTTCCATTCCTTCATAACTACTTTGAGTGTCGATGGGTGAACTTTCTCCTCTTGGATAGGTTCATACCCATTCGACCTCGCAAGGCTAGCGTAATCGACAGCCTTGTTATCTTCGCCTTGACCAAAAGATACAGTAATATTATTTTTTACTATATCTCCTAAGCCATTGTCTCGAAGCCAGTGTATCGCTTCTGCTTTTTTATCAGCTCTAATTGAAGCGCTATAAATTTTTTTAACTGTTAATTCTGAACCATCTTTTAATCTTAAACTAGATAGGTTCATGTCTTCCATTAATTTTGGAATAACAACACAACTAAAATATTTTTCATCTTCTTTTAAATCTTTTACTTGTGCTTCTAAGTTTTCTATTTGATTTTGTATTGATTTTAATTTCTCAATTTCTTGAGACAATTTATCCGGATCAATATTATCGGTTTGATCAGGTGCATCTTTTCGTAGATCGATTAACATATTACTTCTCCTAAATTTAACTTTTTAACTTTCATGATGATATAATAATTGCTTTGAAGCAATTTGTCAAGAGCTATTTTTGATGAATATTTATTTCTAATGGATAATAGGTTCTTTCTTGACGATCCCATTTTAATAATTTAAATTTTCCATTTGTCATTTCTGATGCAATTGCACAGGTTACTCCAATAATTGCAGGATCACCATTTAATAATAAATAATCTTCTTCTGTAAAATCTTTTAATTTTTGTCTAATTGAAAATATAAATGGACCAGGTGAAAGCATTATTTGTTCTAATGCTCTAAACATAATCACAATGTCGCCATATTTTCTAGCACCCATAATATTATATTTAGGTCTACCTGTTTCAGAGTCTACCGGAATATCTTGTAGTAAATAAACTTTAGCCATTGACTTTTTTCCTTTTTAATTATATTATAACAATTAGAAAGAAAAGTAAATAGAACTTATGAATTATAAATTTAAAACTAAACCATATGGTCATCAATTAGATGCATTAGAAGCATCTTGGGACAAAGAAAACTTCGCCTATTTTATGGAAATGGGTACCGGTAAATCTAAAGTATTGTTAGATAACGCTGCAATTTTATATGATAAAGGCCATATAAATGGCTTACTTCTTATAGCACCAAAAGGTGTTTATAAGAATTGGTATGATCAGGAGGTGCCTGTACATCTTCCTGATCATATTGAAAGAAAAATGGTGTTATGGAAAACATCAGACAAATCTAAAAAACAAAAAGAAATATTAAATAGTTTGTTTAAAACTGGATTTGATTTTCATATTTTAATTATGAATGTTGAAGCATTTAGTTCTGGTGATGGTGCAGCATTTGCTTATAAATTTTTATCATGCCATAAGTCTATGATTGCAATTGATGAATCTACAACCATTAAAACTCCAACATCTAATAGAACTAAAAATATTTTAGCATTAAGAAATCATGCTAAATATAGAAGAATACTTACAGGTTCTCCTGTGACAAAAAGTCCACTTGACTTATTTTCACAATGCCAGTTCCTTGATCCCTGGCTCCTGGGCCATGATTCTTATTGGACATTCAAGGCTCGATATGCAGTGACTAAAAAAATCGAAGTACAAGGTCGAAGAGTGGAGATAGTGGTTGGATATAGAAACCTTGGTGAGTTATCAGATAAAATAAAACCATTTTCAAAAAGAATATTAAAAGAAGATTGTTTAGATCTTCCAGAAAAAACTTATGTCAAACATTATGTTGAGCTTACAAAAGAACAGCAAAAAGTATATAATCAAATGAAACAAGAAGCAATTGCTTTTTTAGATGGTAAAATGCAATCTTCAGCAACTGTTATGACTCAACTTATGAGACTCCACCAAATTACTTGTGGACATTTCACTGCAGATGATGGAACCATAAAAGATTTACCTTGTCAAAGATTAACTGAACTTATGAATATATTAGAAAATATAGAAGGTAAAACTATTATATGGTCTCACTATACTCATGATGTTAGAAGAATTATCGCAGAAATTAAAAAAGTATATGGTGAAGATTCTGTTGTAGATTATTATGGTGCAACCGATACAGATGCAAGATCAGTAAATATTAAAAAATTTCAAACAGATGATAAATGTAGATTTTTTGTTGGAACTACCCATACAGGTGGTTATGGTATTACATTAACTGCAGGTAGTAATATGATTTATTTTTCTAATGGTTATGATTTAGAAAAACGTCAACAGTCTGAAGCCAGAATAGATCGTATAGGTCAAACAAGAAA
>JGI11772J19994_1000366_pt1 | contig 10003 bp, 4 predicted proteins | sample Etolagsurwater0m_FD_19994 | JGI IMG/M metagenome (IMG submission 19994) | reverse complement strand
AACTAAATTAGATGTTATACCAAAAGTTTGTCTTTTCCATAAGTCTTTTAATTCATTATGTACTTTTGTCATATGAGAAACAGGTGCTAAAAAAGGTTCACCACCGTGAAACTCTAAGTGTGCAGAATCTAATTCATTAGGATGATAATCTCTAAATCTTTTAAACCAGTCTATTGTCTTTGTGGGATTAAAATAAATTTTTGCACCGTTTATACCATTAGTAAAACAATGTTTGCAATTTAATTGACAAGTTTCCGTTGTCTTTATATAAAACATCCAATTCATTATTCATAACCTAAACTTAATGCCCAAGTGTCATTATCACTTTCAACTTTATGTTTATTTCCTTTTAATATATGTATGCCATCTCCAAAACCAACCCAATGTTGTTCATCATCTATAAAAACTTTTTTACGACCTTTGACTACGTAAAGATAAACATTTGTGTCATCTTTGTGCCAATCAAAACTATAACCTTTTTTATTTTGTACAAATAAATGTACTGTATTAAAATCTATATGTGGAAAATTTGAAGTGATAAAAGCATTTGTTTCTATGCCTTCAACTTTGATAGTAGGAAAGTTATCTTTTTTTATTAACCATTCAGAAAATGATAAAGTGTCTTTTACAGAAAAGTCTTTTCCGTCTTTGTCTATATAAAATAATTCATTATTTTCGTATCGTTCATACGACACTACTTCGTTCATCAATTCAGCAATCATAACTGTAATATTTATTACAGTCTNCCAACCACGACTTCTATAGTTCCAACTTCTTCACTATTGTAANTTTGTAATGCTTTACCAACAACTGTTCCTAATTTAGGATCACTATCAGCAGTTCCAACTCCTGGTTCATCACTTACTACAATTAAATCACCTTTGTTTATTATGCCTTTTACTTTACAAGGAACTCTACCTTGTAATGCAACTGCTAATGCTCTTTCATCATTTTCTTTTGTATTCATTAAATAAGCAGGTTTTTCTGATATAACACCTGCGACTGCTTTAGTTTTTTCTGTAGCAATAGTTACTTCTTGTATTCCACCAAACATAACAATTATACCTGGTAAATAAATTTCATCTGAAATATATCTTTCTGCTAAGTCGGCATAATTTGCCTGATTGGCAGTAGTCTGTAAAACGTTTGTACTTGGATTGTAATTTAAATCTGTGTCGGTTTCCATACCTTGGTTACCAGTAGCACCGTCAACAAATGTTAAGAAAACTGTTTCGTTTGCTGTATTATTGGCAGTTATTTCAACCAACTGTGCAACTGAAGCAGAACCTGTAATAGTATTTGCAACAAGTGTATCAACTGTAACTGTATCTGAAGCAAGATTTAATTTTGATGCTCTAATAGTTGTGTCTGCTATATCAGCATTAACAATTGTTCCATTTGCAATCATTGTACTTGTAACTGTACCAGTATCACCAGTAGTTACAACTGTACCTGTTACGTTAGGTAAAGTAATTGTTCTATCAGCAGTAGGATTAACTACAGTTAAAGTAGTTTCAAAATCATCATCACTAGAACCTTCAAAACTTAAAGTACCATTTTGTGTTAAAACTAAATTTGCACCTGTAACTGTGCTTGAACCTGTAATCGTTGTTCCTGAAATAGCGCCAGTAGATGATAAAGATGTTACAGTCGCACCACCAGTATTGATTGTACCTGTAGTAATTAAGTTTTCATTTGAAAAAGAAATTTGACCAGTTGAATCTGTAATAGAACCTGTTGATAAACTTAATGTGCCGTCTATTGAAGCAGTGTTTGTTACAGTTAAATCATTTGATACTGTAAGATCATTTGATATTGTAACATCACTTGGCATTGAAATAGTTAAAGTATCTGGAACAGACACAACAGCATTAATTTGATTTGAGGTACCTAAAACTTTTAAAGTTTGTCCTGCACCTACTTGTTGTCTTGTAGAAGATACATCTTCAATAAAAAATGCCTGTCCAGCAGAAACCTGTGCTGATAATTCATTAACCGCACCTATAACTGTAGTAGCAGATAGTGAAGCGTCAAGTGTTGCAATATCACCAAAATCATTTGCCGCTAGAGCATTGAACTGCGTTCTAAACGTTTCAAGTGTATCTGTTAATGCTATTGATCTAACTGCCATTTTTAACTACTTCTTTTATTAAATTTTTAATTTCTCTTAATTCTGCTTTAAGATTATTTATCTCTTTTACAGCATTTCTTATTTCATCACCTTGTTGTTCTCTTGCTCTTGCTCTTGCCATATACATTTTGTATTCACTTTTATTTGTATTGACAATCGCATTTGATCTTGTATCTCTCACTAAACTTTCATAACCTTGTACTTTTAATATAGTCATAAAAATTATACTGCCAGAGCAATACCTCTAAAGTCTTTTACAATTGGTGGATAAGATGATATTGTACCTTTCATAACTATTTTAATTTGAAAGGCAGTAAAGTCTTCTAATCCAGTTGCTGAATATTTGTATTCTTGGAATGTTTCTGAATCTGAAGCAGGAGTTACTGCAACGTCTTCACTTCCATCTCCATTAAATGCTGTGTATGATAAGTTTTCAATATCTCTTGGTTCACTTGATGATGTTGTTCTAAAGTAAACTTCTATTTCTGAACTTGACTGTACATTTGCTGTTAATCTTATATCTAATGCTGTTGAAGCATTTGCAAGTGTAATAGGTCTTGTCAAATAAACAGCAGACGCTGAACCACCAGTTTTTGCTGTTTCAGCAACAAAGTTAGGTGTATTACCAGCAGTAGGATTATTTAATCTATTATGAACTACAAAAGCACTTGCTCTTTGTAAATCTAATACAGGTGTGTGTTTAGTATTATTTGTACTTAATGTAAAGTTTGCTAAGAAAGATGGTGTTCTTGTGCCATTTCCTAAAGTACCTTGATTAGTTTCGTTAACACCACTAGCAATCATTCTTGGTGATGTAAAGTAAATGTTATCATTCGTAACAATTGCCTCTGCTTCTGAAGCAGACTGTCTGCTAAATTCTGTTTCTGAACCGTGTATTCCTCTACCACTTGTTGTTCTTAAAGTTGTTGCAATAGAAGTACCAGGTATTGCAAGTGTTGAAACGTTTACGTTCAATACATCAAATACTCTATTTTGTGTAGCAGTTACAGCAGATCCACCAATATCACCTGTAGCAGTTGCATTTCCTGTCAATGTAATATCGTAACTATCTAAAGTAACATTTGAAATTGCTGTATGCGTAGCATTAATTTCTGATTGTACAATACCGTTAATACCTGAAGAAGGCACACCTGAAATTGTAACTTGATTAGTTAAACCGTGCATTCCGTGATTTTTGTGGAATACTCTTACAACATTTGAACCATTTGTTGTTCTAATAGGATTTGATGATAATGTTCTTGTAGGAACAATATCATTTGCAAGTGTAACTGTACCTGGAGTAGAACTAAATTCTGCTCTTTTAATTTTAAATTTCAAGTCTTCGTTTTGATCAGCAGTCCAAGTAGTACCGTTTTGTGATTTAAATAAAACACCTGCATATGGTTGTTGTGATATTGTTCTATTTGAACCAATTTGTGTTTCTCCTAATCTACTTGCATAAACTAGATACTTGTCTGAATTAGCAATTAATACAAAACAGTATTCAATGTTTTCTTGTATGAATACTGGACTAGGGAATGTAAATGTAGTTGCTGTTGTACCATCTGCACTTGTATTTACAGAACCAGGATTTAAAGCAACTTCCGAGAATGGTAATATTTTATTACCAGGATAACCATTTACAACTTCTCTTATTTGTAATGTTACAGGAATATTATCATCTTTTGAACTAAAGAAAATATCAATTGATGTTAAGAATACACCACCTTCATCATCAATTAAGAATGTTTGTGCTAATGGGTCAACCCATCCAACTGTTCTTGTAGATTGTCTTGTAGATGATCTAGCGATTGATCTTGTTTCGCTTGTACTTTCTCTAACAACTGTAGGTTCTCTTGTAGAGATAATTGTATTTTGTACGGTTTCTAAAATACCTCTAGCAACATAGTCTGCCTCTGCTGAAGTTTCTACATCTGTTCTACCATCTGTAGATGAACTTGTTAATCTGAATACTCTTGTACCTGCTCTCCATCTAGGATTTGCATCAACTTTAGGATCAGGTATTGAGAATGTTCCTGATACAGAACCATTATTATCTGTAATTAAACTTCCACCTAAAACTCCTAATGATGTTGATACATATTGAGTTACATCTATGTTATCAAAGAAAGGATAAACTCTAGTATTAGGTTTCATTCTTGTTGCAACAAAAGAAACTTCTCTACTTCTAATAAATGGAACAAATGCAATAGATATAATTCTATCACCAATACTATTTCTAATAGTTTGAGGTACGATTGTTTGTCTAATACCTGTTCTTGTTTGATTAACTGATTGTATTGATTCTATTTCAGTTTCTCTAAATACTCTACGTCCTGATCTTAAATTACCTGAAGTATCTCTACTTGCAATATCAACAGGAGTACCTGTCCAAGAATCTTGCCATTCATTCCATATTGTACCAATTTCAAATCCAGACAATGCACTATTTCCTAAATTTGAAGCAAGTGTATCAAAACCACCTACGTTGTTAATAACTAACTCTGGTGCTCTTTCTGTTTCTTTCCATTCATCTGTTTCAGGTGTTAATTGAATTGAACCTGCAAACGTTCTAATATCAAATGGGTTAACATTAATTGTTTTACTTGCAAATGGTTGGTCTACTAAAGTTGATTCAGTATATGGTAAAGTTACAAGATCACCTGTTTTTTGATAACCTGCAGCCGTTCTATCAGCGGCAGTAATAGATGTACCGTCATCATCTGCCTCTACTAATGAAACAGCATCCTCATTAAAGATAGGTCTTAATTCACCTCTTGCCATATCAATGGCACATTTATAATCTACGTTACCTGGATCACCAATATTGTGACCTGTAAAGTTATCTACTACAAATCCATTTTTAAATCTATCAAATCCACTTGCGTCTTGTATTTGTAAATTTTGTGCTTGTGTTTCTAATAAAGATAATTGAGTGTAGTATTCTAAATTTTCTATTCTGTTTTGAAGTTTACCTATATCTCTCATAGTAAATCTTCTATTGTCAATTTTCTTAATTGTTACATCTTCAGTTGACAATGTGAAAGCAGGAATTTCTAATGTGTATAGGTGCATTGCGCCTGCAACATCTAAAGGTGTTTGAGGCACTAATGCGGAGTTACCTTTTGAAACTTTAAAGTTACCTTCTTTATCTAAAAATATTTTATCTATTCTTGGTAAGTAATATTCAAAGTCGTTTGACATATCAGAACCAAATTCAATGTAACTAATAAACGAAGCACCTGAACCGTCAAATGATCTTTCGTAATCTGAACCTGAAGTAGAACCAGGTATAGTTGAAGCGTCATCTACACGAGGTCTTAAATCAATACAATCTCTTAAATCATATTCTTTACCTGTTGTATCAGAAATGTAAGTATAAATCGATTCATAGTCAAGTTCGCCTGTATAAGAATCTATAGCAAAATATTCACCAGTACCGTGTTCAAAATAATCAAAGTCAACATATAATTGACCTGTAGGTGTTAATGCACCTGTTTTTAAAACTAATCTACCAATATCATAATAATTATCTCTTTGTCCATTATCTAAATCAAATCTACTTGTAATATCAGTATCGCTTGTAGTTGCTGGTGTACCAAAAGCACTTGACATATAAACAGCATTAACACGTAATATGTCTGCTCTTTTTAATCTTATTGTACCACTTTCTATTTCTGTTTGACTAGATATATTTGATAAACCTGAAACAGACGTAGATGCTATTAAAGTTTTAGTTTTTAAATCACCTATTGATTTAGATATTGTTGCTAAAATTTTTATTTTATGTCCTTGATAATTTGCACCAAAGTCAAATGTTAAAGTTTTACCTACTGGTGAACCACCTGGTACAAAGATAGTAAATCCTTCGTGGTTGTTACCACTTAAACTTAATACATCACCAAGAGCACCTGTAGTACCTGCACCTAATTGAACAATAGATACAGCAAAATCTTTTTCTAATAAAGAAGCAAATGTTTCGTTTGTACCAGCAGTAATAGTTGCGTCACCATTAGCAGATAGTGTAGCAGTAAATTGTTTTCTGTAAGAATAGTTTGTATCAGAAGCACCACCATTAGCAGTAGTATTTAAAGTTTTAATTTTCTTATATGGTAATTCAAATATTGAAATGTTTTTATTTGGATTATTTAATTTTGTTCTTGTTCTTTTGTACGTAGAAGCAGTTGTAACGTCTGAACCACCTACAGCAGTTGATAATGTTAAACTTGTGTTTGAAATAATTGCCTCAACAGTATGATTAAGAGTTGTTCCTGTGTCATTATCAAATTCTAATATATCACCAACTTTTAATTCAGTTAAAAAACTTGTTCCTGATCCTGTAACACTAGCAGAACTATTTGCAATAGAAATTGTACCAGTTAATGTCGTAACATCACCGTAAGTTGAGTCTAATGCTGTGTCAGCAGTATATGTAATTAATGTACCACCTGCCATACCGATTTGTTTAACAGCAGTAAAGTCGTGTGATCTAATTGCTTTAAATCCTACAGCGTCTGATTGAATAACAGCAGTATTACTTCCGTCTGTAATTGTTTCTCCTGCAACAAATGTTCCGTTTACAGATGAAACTACTACAACACCGTGAATTGCATTACCAGCTGATGAAAAAGAAGTTATATTAGTTGCTGTTGTTCCATTTGATTCATATAATTCAAAAGTATTTGTGTCTGGATTTCTAACTGTAAATATATCACTAGTTGTAATAGCAGTAGAATTATTTTCAGCACTTATAGCACTAAATTTAATTTGTTGTCCTTCTCTAAAAGTATGACCTGTAGCAGTTACAACACCTGGACTTGCAACTGTAATATTTGAAACAGCAGTTGCTTCAGTTGTTGAAGAACTATGTACATAACCTATAGCACCTGAAGTGTTACCTGTTATTTGATCTCCAGCAGAATAAGATTGATCTGATAAAATATTTAAGTGAGTAAACATCTCTATATCAAATAGATAATGTTTGTAAATTGCTGATGTAGCAGACGCACTAGCAAAAATATTTGCACTTGCAGGTCCTGTTACATATTCAAATCCTCTGGATTTAGCACGACCAATTTGATGTACAGTTGAACCTGAACCTGTATTTTGTGTCCCTCTTACAGATGTAGGAAAACTATATAAATTTACATTTTTAAGCGCCTCAACGTCACCAGAAACGAAACCAATATCTGGAGTATTGTAAACGTTTGTTACGTGAACAAAGTTTTGTAAATCTATTCTTGTATTGAAATTATTTTGAGTAGCAAAATCTCTTGCCTTATCAATTTCTACAAATGTAGTACCAATAGTAGATATTTCATAACCTTGAACATATGCTTTTCCAGGTGATAAACCTGCAGCCATTAATGCCTCATTACCACCTTGTGCTAATGTAAAAATACCTCTATTGTTACCATCAACAATATGTTCTCTTAAATCTAAATCAAAATCTCTAACTGAATAATCACCTGATTCGTCAAATGTTCTTCTAGCAAATGTATCTTCTAATACAGCATATTCAGTTGTTCTAACTTGATTTTGTAAAATACCGTTTCTTAATCTTAATAACTCTACAAAGTTTGCGTCTTCCGAACTTGTAATAATTCTTTTTTCTAAAGTAAGATTAATTTTAAATCTATCAGCACCAGGAGCATTTACGTTTGAACTTCCTTGTGCATTGTCTAATAAAGAATTATCGTCTGTAGATTGTACAAAACTTTCTGTTACTAATAAACCTACTCTATATGAAGGTGTGTTTGAATATTTGTCAAGTATAACTGTTTGATTATCTACTTGTACGTGAAATCCATTGATGTAATAAACACCTGAAGCAACTTCAGCGGCAGAACCTACAGCAGTTGTTTCTACTACAGCAGATAAACCACCTGTTGTTGTAAGTGTTTCTGAATCTGAAAATGCAATTGCAACATTAGAAGTACCAGAGTTTAGATACTTAACAAATAAAGTATCAGGATCTGTACCGTCATTTACTACTGAATTAACTACAACTGCTTGAACGCCTGAAGTACCACCTGTTAAAGTTTCACCGACAAAATCTGCAAGTGTAGATGTTCCTGAAAAACTTGTTAATTTAATTGCACGATAATCCAAGTCATAAGAAATTTCACCTGGAATAACCATCGCACCTTTTTCAAAAAAGTGGTCAGATATTCTTTCAATCTGATTTTGTAAGATTGTTTGTGATTGTGTTAACTCTCTTGCCTGTACAGCAAATGCTGGTCTAAAGAGTATTCGGTGAAACTTTTTACTTTCCGAATAATCATCATAATAAGGCGTGAGGTTAAAGTCAGTTGGACTTGGCATTTAATTCCCTCTAAAACTCAATTATTAGTTTAATATTCTCGGTTTGATCTGAAGCTCTTGCTATTGGTGCTCTGTTTTCAATATACATCACATCTCCTGAATCAGCGTCTAATTCAGAAACAGAATAACCGCCTGTGAATACAACATTGTTAACTGTAGATGTAATTGATGTATCAGGTGTTCCAGTTGCACTTGAACTAGCACCTGTAATTACAGCAGCAGTAGAAAATGCCGTCAGATTTCCGTTACTATCAACTCCCTCATCTGTAAATCTAGGTTGAATATAATAAAGTATTCTGTTTACAGCATCCCATTCAACAACTTTACCTACAGCACCTGTTGTTGCTTGAGAAATCTTTTCATCAACCTGAAATGTACCAGGTGTTGGTGAAGCAGCAAGTCTAATTGCTTTTGTTGCTCTTAAAGTTGTTGCTGAAGCAGCCGATCCTCCAGAATTAGGATCTCGTATTAAAACTATTTTTCTAAAGTTGTTTTCTACTGTATAGTCACCAGAGTTAGCAGATTCAGTACCTTCTAAACTTTGATTTAACATTATAAAGAAACCGCCTAATTCTTCAACGGCATTTGCACCGTGTCCGTTTCTTGGCGGAATAATTACATCTAATTCTGTACCAGTAAGTGAACCACCACCAGCAGTATTAATATCTGCAACTCTTATATAACCGTAAGTGTAACCTGAACCACCGTTTGTAACTGTAACAGCAGAAACAGCACCTGAAGAAATTGTAACTGAAACTGTTCCAGAAGAACCATCTCCTCGAATAGTAATACCTGTATGAGTACCATCAGTACCACCAGTACCAGCAGATTTAATTGTTACAATATCTATTTTTTGTGAAGCAGCAGCAAGTACACTTGAGTCTGTAGCAACTGCCATAAAATCTGTAGATAAAAAGTTTGCAACTTGAGCTGATGTTAATGTGTACATATATTTCCAAACATATCCATCAGTTGTTTCTTGTGTTGCTGAAGGTGATGTTGTTGTTGGTTCATCACTAACTGTTGCACCATTATTATTCCATAAACATTTGTAAACTCTATCAGCACTTGTTTTTACATAGAACGTAGAATCAAATAATGTATTTGCACCACTATTTGAAGTTTGTGCTGTTGTTGTTCCTGTTATGAATTTACCGTAATCGTGTCTGTAATAATCATATACTTCGCCACTTGTCCAATTTCTTCTTGGAACAACTTTTGAAATATCTGAACTTGTAATTTTTTTAACTGCCAACAAATCATCATAAGTGTATGCCTCTTCAACGACTGTATCTGTAGGTGTTGGTGAAGCAGAATCCGTACCTTCGTTTTCTGTTCTTCCGTCAGGTCTAGTTGAAGTAGTAAAATCTTGTGGTCTACCAATTCCTAAGTAATAAACGTTAGGTGCAGCTTCTGAAAATGATTCAAAAAACTGTTCCGAATTGTGTATTCTAAACTTATTTGTTATAATTGCTGGCATAATNTTNTATTCTTTCTTACTATTTATACATCTTCCATTAAGGTTTTGTCGGCCACGTAATAGAATTA
>JGI11772J19994_1000365_pt1 | contig 10032 bp, 3 predicted proteins | sample Etolagsurwater0m_FD_19994 | JGI IMG/M metagenome (IMG submission 19994) | reverse complement strand
TCTGTAAATGTTCCTGAAAAATCTTCTGAAAAATCTTCTGAAAAATCTTCTGAAAAATCTTCTGAAAAATCTTCTGGGAAATCTGATAAAATCACAATCTCACCAATCAAACATCTTGATTTCTCATCTGTGGAAAATGATTTTGACACTACAATACCACTTTCTACTCAGAATCCTGTAACACCAGAGTCTGTAGAAAGGGGTGTTGAAGACAGGGGTGATTTGAAAAATTCTCCTGGTGTCAAAGATGTAAATGTTGAATTTCCGTCAGAGCCCAAGGATGATAAGTTTTCTCCAAGAGATGATAAACTTTCTCCTGACGCTTCTGAATCAGAAAAGATCGAAAGACTCAAGAATCAACTTGAGGTTAAAATTCTTTCTCACTCTGGTTCAGGTAGAGACCCTCACAAAGATGGTGGACTCAAATTAAATTTGGACACACCAGAATTGGGAAAAAGGGCGAAAAAGAAATTCCAAAAGGTTAAAGAAGGTCAAGACAAAGCATGGAAATTTTATAAATCAAATGAAGACGGTAGACTGGATTATTACCTAAATGAACACCTAAACTTCAAACGTGCGAAGAAAGATGCAACTGCATTCTCTCCAAAACCAAATGAAGAAAATAAAATTTCGCCTCGTGCAAAACGNCCTAAGGAACCCAAACCATTACCTAGGAAGGCCAGAAGAAAAATGTTACCTCAAATTCCTGAGGAAATAGTTGATGACCATGAAACCTGGGAAGTCAGAGAAATACGCAAAGCACAGAAATGTGTAGATGGTATTAACTGGCAATACATGGTAAGGTGGAAAAATGACTATCCTGATGTTTGGATGAAAGAAAAAGACTTAATCCAATGTGAAGATCTACTTGAAAAATTCTGGCAAGATAAAGACAAAACTAAAGATAAATCAATCAAGGTAGCATCAAAACGTACGAAGAAGAAAACAAGAGCATCAAATGGTAAAAACACTGGTAAAGAAGGTAATAAAAATATGAAAGCCAAAAAGGTAGACATAAAACCTAAATCACCAAAGTTACCTACCAGACGATCCTCCAGGCTTCAAAGTATCAAAGAATATGCAAACATTGCAAATGTATTGAACGAGATAACCGATAATGAACCTACTTCTTCCTTTACCAAAGCAAGAAAACGTATCACGAGACAAGCACAGAAAATCAGAAATAAGTTAGTTCAGACTATGAAAAAGGTCAACCCAAAGAAGAAATTTAAGACAACACCAAATGATGAACTAATCAATAGTCTGACTGAAGTACTTAAAGATGAAATTATAAGTGTGGCTAACAAAATGGATACAAAACTGAAGAAAACTACACCTGCTGAAAAGATTGAAAATTTGTTGAATCAACTTAAAAACAATGAAATTTATTTAACAAATAACTCACTTACTGCTCATGAGGAGTATGAATACTTAGATTTGGCATCCACGATGTTTCCCAAACCAAACTTAAATCCTGACGGTATATATGAAGTTCCTTTTGAGGTCTCTGAAGATGAAGTAATTGGTCTGTGCATCGACAGTATACTAGAATGCCTGGACACTGACCTACTTCTGAAGAAACCTGAGAATAGGGCCCAGGCACAAGCTCATCGCTATAAAGATGAATTTGTGGAGGCAGAACATAAAGAATTGTCAGAGCTTGAGGCTAACGGCACTTTTGAAATTACAGTCTGCCCCAAAGATAGAAAGCCAATTCCATGTAGATGGGTTTATGATATTAAACGCGACAAGAATAACGAAATAGAAAGATTTAAAGCTAGATTAGTTATTCAAGGTTTCCGTCAAGTTGAAGGAATTGACTTTCAAAAGACGTTTAGCTCTGTAGCCCAAATGAGGTCTTTTAGGACTGTAGTGGCGCTAGGAGTTAGATATGGTCTGAGGATCACACAGTATGATATTTCAAATGCTTTCCTGAACGCACCAATCGACACAGAGATATACATGTCCCCACCACCTGGATATCCACTGGAAGAGGATATAGATGGCCATAAGAACTATGTTTTNAGACTGCTTAAAGGTTTATATGGACTTAAACAAGCCAGTCGTCTGTGGAGGGAAATGCTCGTCGAAGGTTTTGAGAAAGCTGGTCTAATAGTCTGCAAGTGTGAATCAGGAATTCTTCGAGTTGAAATAAAAGAAGAAGATATTGGAAAGCCACTACAAGAAACTCTCTGTTTAGTTAACATTCACGTGGACGATTACAATATCACATGTGCTAATGAACAACTTAGAACTAAGATTGAAGACACAATGAAGAATCTATTTTCTGTTAAACCACTTGGTGAACTAAGTCTATATCTTGGAATAGTGATCGAATGGCATACTTTAGCCGACGGTAGACGTGCAGCTAAATTACACCAAGGTCCATACCTCGAAAGATTACTGCTTAAAATGAATTATAACAAGGCTAAAATTGCTAAGTCTCCTGCTATCCCGAGTGTTAAATTATCTACAGTCGATTGTCCTGGACCTGATGAAGAAAAACCTGACTGGCCATATATGAGCGTNGGTGGATCTTTANTNTATGCAACTATGGGCACAAGACCTGATATAGCTTACCCTACTATTAGATGTGCTAGATTCAATAATAATCCAGGTAAGACTCATGTAAATTATCAGAAAAATATTCTCAAATATTTGAAGGGAACTACTGAACGTGGAATTTGGTATAAGTCTCCGAAGAATCCTGATGGGGATAAACTGAATATTATTGCCTGTGTTGACACAGATTGGGGTGGTTGCTCTGATACTAGAAGATCCACAGTTGGATTTGTTGTTTATCTGTGTGGTGGACCAATTGCTTGGAAATCAAAGTTAATGGTAACACTTGCATTAAGTTCATGTGAAGCTGAATTTATGGGTCTCACTGAAGTGGCAAAAGAGATTATGTGGTTAGTAAGATTTCTTACTGAAGTTGGTATACCATTTAATACTCCCAAGATCTTCTGTGATTCACAGTCAGCTATTTGTTGGGCAGAGGATCCAGTACAACACCAAAGGAACAAACATGTTGAATTGAAATATTATTATATTAGAGATTTGGTGAGTGCTGAATTGGTAGAAGTTTGGAAGATCAACACTCTCTACAATCCGTCTGACAACCTTACCAAAGGAGCTGATCAAAGAATGGCAGAAAACAATGCACCGCTATTGGGTGAAGTTCCTGTAAAGTTGGAAGAGTAATTATAATGTACTACTTAGTGACAGTCAAGGGGTGCGTTGAAATATGACTAAAACTAAGTATGTATAGACATTAAAATTACACGATGTGAGAGATACTTTATTATCCAAACAATCTGATCAAAGTTATTCAAAGTTATTCAGAAGAAGTTCGGTTCTACTCAGAAAAGACTAAATATTATTCAGAGTAATTTTGTTTTATTTCAGATTAATTCAGAGATAACCAAATTCTGTTCGGAGAAAGTTTATTCTATCTCAGAGAAAGTTTAATCTATTTAGGTGAAAGCCAAAGTTTATTCAGCTGAGTAAAAAGTAATTATCTGACAATTCCGCTGAATCAATTATTTGATGCTGGGATCTGGCTGAGTGTCTTTCACTGTGAGTTCAACAGCTTCAGCCGTTTTAGATGTTTTTGCTTTCTTACGTCCTGTTGGTTTGCTACTATTGTTGTTATTAGTATCAGCTGAAGTCTTAGTGGTTACAGCTGAACTAATGTCTCCTGGAGTTTTACTCAAAACAGTCTTGCTACTACTACCTGGTGTTGAAGTAATCTTCTTAGTCTTCTTGACTGGTGTTTGACATGGTTCTGGTTTGTCTACATATTCTAGTCTACCAGATCNCAGAACATCCTTCTCCGATTTATTCATCCAATGATATATTGCTCTCATGCTTCTATCGGCNAAGTCAATCATGGAGATGTCNATTGGTCCTCCAATTTCCGCCTCGTAACTATTGACAAGGTCNGTCATTTTCTGTATACNCTCATCGATGTGGTCAGCAAAGTTAGTTATCTGTACTGCCAATGGGAGATCGTCTGAGGGTAAAGCAGTCTGATCACTGGGAATTTCTTCCTCAGTAGTTAGATCAACTGATGGCGATTTTTGGGTCAGAGCGATAACATAATCACTCAGGATTTTACCAAAAGTATTACTCAGACATTCAGGCTGTGCATTGTGGAAGTACTTTCCAACAATGGTACACAGTAACTGAATGTCAGCAAAGCTTAGTATTTTGGTAAAATACTTATATGTATTTGCACTGGTTTTCCCAAATTGGTACTGGCTCACCAAATCATTTACCCGTGTAAATGTACAGGTAGTTTGCTTGGCAGAACGTGTTTTCATTCTGGGTTTAGCCTGCTGTGAACTTGTGGAACTTGTGGAGATTTTCTTCGGACGAATTGGTAAAACTATGTATTTAATTCCACAGTCTTGATTCCAGGAATCTTCATTTGGAGGAACCACTGTCCATGTCCTATGTTCGAGGGAAAGATGTGCTCGGTAAATTCTAGTGGGACAGTCATTCGAATCAGAGTTAAGCCTGTTAACGTTATTGTCAAATGGAGTCAGATGTATGACTGGAGGTTTTTCTGTCGACTCTTTCTCATCATCGTCAGTGTCAGAATCTGGTATGGTGGTTTTCCGTCCGTAAATATCTGTACCAACAGGTGAATTGAGACTCTCCGAATATATTTCCCTCAACAATATTCTGAAGGCCTTCCGAGTGTTATTGTAGTCCAGAGTTGTAATGGACAATAATTCTGACTGAAGGAAGTTCCTATCATCATGATGAGTTAAATAAGTCACCAAGGCTGTATAATGGAATATTCGGTAACCACGCAGATGTGGATCATACTCCTTGAATAACAGAGCTAATTCTCTTCTATCAGGAAGATCCTTGAGTACTTTGATTTCTTTCCTGTCATGTATGACACGAACAATTGATGGATCGGCCACTATTGCTGCGTATTTATGGATACTTAAACATACATGGAATATCCTTCTACAAGCAAGTAAGTATTGGTTTCTTGTAGGTGCACGGTAGTAACATCTGTTTGCATGTTCATTTGTGTCACTGGCTGGGCCGTTCTCTTCAATCAGTTCTCTCTTCATGCTCGGACTTAATACAGTTTTCTCAGGTGTTTCAAATCCTGCTTTTCTCTTCTTTTGGTTCGTCATGTTTCTGATGTATTCTTATTCAGAAGTTTGGTATTTTATCTCACAGGTAAGTCTGATGTTTGCTAGTCAAATGTCTGTTAACTTAAATGTTAAGTTTTATAGTGTTGTATTGCTTGATTGTCAATTTAACGAATAGTATTTGTTTATTTTGGTCATTTGACAATTGATTGTGTTAATTTGAATTCTATTGGTTCTATTGGAATTCAACTATTTTAACTGGGTAAAATATTTATGTTTGGACCAATGAAATTGCTTAAAACATTTGACATTGATTTCCATCAACATTTAATTTCTTTTACCATCACTTATCTATGTTTATTAAATGGTTGTTAGTTGCGTAGCTTGTCTGGTCGTGTTAACCTTGTTTTAAGTGTCTAGTTTTCTATTACTAGTTCTTTACATGTTTACCTACATTTGTGTGTGGACGCATACGCATTTTTAACGGTTATGAGCCTAACCAGAACAGTACCAACATACACCATTTTACGAACATATAGGTCTGCCCAACAGGAAGCACGAATAGTCAATAATTACCAAGTAAACTTTGTTGAAAACTCTAGCAGTGAATAAACAATTGTATTACATAAGACCTGCGCAGGTATAACTATTTGTATTTGCTTCTGTTATTGTTGTGGCTGTGTGTGTTGTATCTGTAATTTCTCCATTACTAAGATGACACTATACACTTTTAGGAGAATCCGTANATCATCAATAATCAATCTCCGTCTCTCCCGCCGTGTGTGTGTGTTAACTAACAACTATATTTAATCCTCCAACAAACAAAACTNATTTATCTTTTGAAACTATGGAGAAAAGTGCCTCAGAACACAAGGATGTCCATGAAGCCAAAGATCTCAATATACCTANTACTCCANGGACTTCTATGTCGAGTAATGACTCTCAAGAATCTGTTGAGAGTAAGACTGCTATTCATCAAGAATCTGGACTGCCTGGACTGACTCAGACTTCAACTGGATCAACTCAGTTTTCAGCTGAACACACTCATGCTTCAGCCCAATCAGCCCAACAACCTCTGGATGCGACGCTGCCATTAAACCATGGCAATATCAAAGATGCGATTAAGAATTGTTACCCTGAGCTAGAAGAAAGTTTATCTCAAACAATACCTAACTTTATTGAACAACAAAGATTGAGAGAAGATAGATTTAATCAAATGTTTCTCAACATGACTGATCGCTTGGATTCGCTGAACACTTCTTTGCTGAACATAAGTTCTGCACAAAGCTATGTCACAACTCCTCAAACTCAAGTTTCCTCAACACAACTTCAAAATTCTTCAGCGCAATCTCAGAATTTTTCAGCTCAAACTCAAAATTCATCAGCGCAATCTCAGAATTTTTCAGCCCAAAGTATTCAACATCAAAATCCTTCAGCACAATCTCAGAATTCCTCAGCAGGACCCCAGAATCTTTCTTCACAAAGTTCTGGCAGTTATCTCCCATATGTTGCTTCAAGTAATCATTCACAAAGGTTCAAGCCGAAAAGAATTGTTGCTCCAAAGCTTAACACTTACAAATGGGAGAAAGATCCTCTGATGGAAGATGTCTCGAGATTTGTGGAATGGAATCGCTTTATTGGTCGCTATTTTGTCTCATGTGGAACAGGAGTTATTTGTGCCATGAATCCCTACGAAGTGCCCAAGACTATTGCTGGCTGGGAAGAACTGGACTCCAGATGCCTGNACTCNTNTTTNTATCANGAANTTTCNCAGCAACTTCAACAATGTGGTGAAGTACGTCGTNATCTTGGNCAAGGTGATTCNCTCANNGATNTGAACACTGCTTATNTGGCNGTNTGTAANTTTGCACCTGGACTNATCCAACANCAAGGNATTATNCTNGAACAAACTTTAGATTTTGATTCACACAAGAATGTACTGTTAAACATTCGTGANCAAGGTTTGGCTTGTGCNGCGAGACATGTTTATTTCTCGATCTACCGAAAGTTTGTCAAGAACACTGAAAGCTCNAAGNTAAACAGATTGGGATATATNTTCGAACAACTCAANATTGAGTCAGGTGAAAATATAAAACAATTTGCAGATCGACTGGATCGGGAAATTTTTATTCTCAACCAAATGTCTTCAGATATTAGTATCAGTAATGACCTAAAGCTGGCATTGTTTAAGAGAAGAATCCTGGACAAATTCACCCATACTGACAGGTATTATACAGCTTTACAGCTAATGCCTATTAATCATAGTAAAGATTATACATATGACCAGTTGGTTGAATCCTGGCAACATCTCTACGATGAACTTGATAAAATTTCTGGTACACCAGTTACAGCTTTTCATATGACTGATCATTCTGGATCAGGAAAGAAAACTACTATTTCCGCTGAACCAAATGTACCGAGTTTCACGGAGAGGGAAGTTGGTTTCTTTACAAGATCTAACCAAAGTCAACAGAATTCCACTCAGATGAATATTGGTAATCATGATCATGCAAATGTCCTAAATTCAAAATCAAAGAACAAGATTACGAAAGATAATAATGGAAAACTTATTTGTTTTCAATTTGCAAAACATAAGGAATGTAATTTTGGGACAAAATGCAAATACTCCCATGAACCTCCTGCTGAAGCATTGGCTGCCTACTCCGAGGCAGAATTGGATCGATTAATGCTGACCCAAAATGTTGAGCAAAGCAACAAACTTGTGAAAAATCGAGTTGAACGTAAGTGGTCAAAGAAATTCAAGTCGGCTCAAGGGGGTGGTAAATCCAAACCAACAAGGAAGAATAAACCTGTTACATCTAGTGGTCCAACTTTTCAATCTGCTGTAAAGTCATACAACAACAAGAAAATGAAGTTTAAAGGTAAAGATGGATCTGTATATGTTTTATATCCTGAATCGAATTCACATTCTCAATCTGAAAGTGAATGTTCTTCAGCCGATTCTTCTTCATCAGCTATTGATGTCAGTGATGATGATCAATGACTAGCTGATGATTCTCTGACTGAATTTGCTGACATGATGTGTGACATTAATCCTGACGAAATTGCCTGGCCGAATGTTGTTCCAGAGAAAGATAATTCTGAAACAAGTCAGACAGAAATTGAGTCAGACCAAACAGAAAATTCAGACGAAAAGTTGGAGAATCAAGTACAATTTGAAAATGCTGAGAAAACATTTATTATTAAGAAAGATATTTCTGAAGAATGTATTGGNTATGGTATTATTGATAGTGGTGCAACCGTACACCTGACTGGTAACAAGAAAGGACTGTACAACACTACTAAATGTCATGTTGTAATCAAATGCGCCGATAACAAGTACATTGTTGCAAAGGTTAAAGGTGACATTGATATTGTAGTCAACGGCTATAATATAACACTCCGTGATGTTTTATATATTCAAGATGCACCTATGTTGATCTCTCTGGGAAAGTTAGTCGAAGATGGTACTTTGTCAGCCAAATTTTGGAAACATCTTTGTATCATTAATGATCATACAACTGGTAACACGATTTCGACTATCACAAGAAAACCCAATGATTTAACCAAGAAACTTTATATACTAGATTTCACTTATGTTAACAAGATTGTGGAAGAGATAAATCTTTTTCAACAAGATATTATTCCTAGAAATTTATCTCAAACTACATCTCAAACAGTTAACATTGCTACCGATCATTTTGCAATTCCTAGGAATGGTAAACTTACCACTCAACTAGTACACTGTAGAATGAATCATGTTCAACCTGAAGTACTTGCTAAACTCAACAAAAGATTCAGGGGTGACTTCTGCTTCTGTGACGCCTGTGCCATTGCTGGTCTAACCAATCGTAAATTTTCTAAGAAGACCAGGAAGAACACGCCAAAGAAGATTGAAGTCACTAAGCCAACTATTGGCCCTGTAGAACCTCCTTCTCAAGGTCCGGAGAATGCTAATTACCTTCTTGGGGATGCCAAGAATCCAGACTTTGGAAGGAAAATTGTCACGGATACTAAAGTCTCACCGGTCCGCTCCTGTAGAGATTACAAGTATGCGTTCCTTATTGTCTGTAGGGAAACACGTGTAACCACGTCGTTTCTTGGCAGGAATAAAGACGACTTTGAACCCCAGTTCCGATCCTGGTGTGAAAACTTTCACAATCGGTATGGGAGGTATCCTGCAAATTTGCATGCTGATCAAGGTGGTGAATTTACTGCGAAATCTCTGAAAAGTTATTGCAAACAGAAAGGTATATGTTTAACCTATTCCTGTACCAAAAGTAGTAATGAAAATGCTCTTGTGGAAAGGAAAATTGGAGTCACTTGGATCCAAATGCTGAAGCTTCTTGCTTACTCTGGCGTACCTTTTCAATTTTGGTGCTACGCCTGGGAGTATGCAGTTTTAGTATCGAATCATATTCCGCATTCTGGTCTTAACTATGATACACCTTTGAACGCAGCTGGTATTCAAACTTTTCTGAAAATGCTATATATTTTTGGATGTGAATTCTTCTTTGTCTATAAAAGTAGAATGGCCCATGAAGCTATGGCTAGAAGGGGTGTATTCCTTGGAATAGATCTTGAAACTAAAGGTTGGAGAATTCTTGACATTGAAGCCAGAACAGTTATTGTATCTAGAGATATACTAGCAAATGAGATATGCTTACCCTTCAGAACTGTATCAAAACCTAGTCTTATTATGTTAAAATTTGGAGTTTGGCCCAAAGCAGATTCTGTTGAGTACACTGGAAAGGGGGATATGAATAATTATTCCAATGTTCCAGTAGAATCTCAACACTCTACTATGCAAAATCCACAACATCACGAAGAAAATGGTTTCTGAAAAATCTTCTGAAAAATCTTTTGAAAAATCTTCTGAAAAGTCTTCTGAAAAATCCTCTGAAAAATCTTCTGA
>JGI11772J19994_1000363_pt1 | contig 10056 bp, 16 predicted proteins | sample Etolagsurwater0m_FD_19994 | JGI IMG/M metagenome (IMG submission 19994) | reverse complement strand
CTTACCTTTGCTATGTTAGGTATGGCAGGGTTAAGAACTTTTGAAAAGATGAAAGGATTAACTAAGTAATGGCTACTAAACCTATAAGTAAAAAAGATATGCCATGTAATAAACCTAAACGTACATCAGGGCATAAAACTAAATCACATGTAGTTAAAGCGTGTGCTAATGGTAAAGAAAAGATTATTAGGTTTGGACAACAAGGTGTTAGTGGTGCTGGTAAAAATCCTAAAACAGCCAAAGATAAAGCTCGTAAAAAATCTTACTATGCAAGACATAATGCACAAGATGCTAATCCAAGTAAACTTAGTGCAAGGTATTGGTCTCATAAGGTTAAGTGGTAATGAGTAGTCCTAAACCAAATAATCCAAGTCTTTGGTCTAGAATTAAAGGCGAAGCTAAAAAAAAATTTAAAGTATATCCATCTGCATATGCTAATGCATGGGCAGCTAAAACATACAAAACTCGTGGAGGTACTTGGTCTGGTAAAGACAACAGGGTAGCTAAACGTGGTAAGTAAAGGTGGGCTAGGTAAATGGTTCTCTGAAGAGTGGACTGATATTAAAACAGGTAAAGCCTGTGGTCGTAGTGGTAAGAAAGATGCTAATCGTAAGTATCCAGCATGTAGACCTAAAGCAGTTGCAAAAAAAATGACAGCTTCAGAAAAAAGAACTATGGCTAAAAAGAAAACAGGACCAGCACGTAAAAACTGGAATGTAACATATTCAGGTAAAAGACGTAAGAGTGCAAAAGGATAGTCCATGTACAGGTGTCTGTCGTATGATAGATACAACTGGTGGACAAGCTAGATGCATAAGTTGTAACAGAACATACGATGACTTAGAACAATGGTTCTATATGTCAGAACAAGCAAGACTAGAACGAATGGAGCAATTAAAAAATGAGTCAGATTGACCAAATCAAAGACTATACTCTCGAAGAGTTTGTAGAGTACTGGCTAAGAGAGAAACCTTTTACTCCTATAGTTGATGGAGTAAATCATGTAGATATATTAAGTGGTACTACTTTATATAGGAACTATCCTTTTCAAGTAGAACTATTTATTACTAAACCTAATATAGTTATCCCACCTCACATACATCCTAATGTAGATTCATTTGAAGTATGGGTATCAGGTGATATTGATTTTATGAGAAAAGGTAAATGGTATAACCATCCTCATGCAAATCCTAAGATTAGAGTTTTACATAATAACTTACATGGTGCTAAATCAGGACCAANAGGAGGTAGTTTTCTGTCTATACAAAAATGGTTAGATGGAGTAGACCCTAAGTTTATTGGTAACAATTGGCATGATGAAAATAAAAATAGTAAATATGTCTCAAGTTGACCAAATCAGAGAGGCAGCAGAAAATGATTTACTAACTTTTATAAGATTAGTAGCTCCGCATTTAATGTTAGGTGCTATACATGAAGAATTAATACAATGGTGGCAAAGGCAAGATGCTAAAGCTAATCAATTAGTATTACTTCCACGTGGACATATGAAGTCTAAGTTAGTAGCTTATAGAACTGCTTGGTGGATTACTAAGCATCCTGAAACTACAATACTATACGTATCTGCAACAGCAGACCTTGCTGAAAAACAATTGTATGCTATTAAAAATATTATAGATAGTCCTATCTATAAACGATACTGGGCAGAAATGATTAATCCTGAGGAAGGTAAACGTGAACGGTGGGCTGTTGCTGAAATAGCAGTAGACCATCCAAGAAGAAAGGAAGAGGGTGTTCGAGACGCTACTGTTAAAGCCGTTGGGCTTACTTCTAATACTACTGGATTTCATGCTGATATTGTTGTTCTTGATGACATTGTTGTTCCTGGTAATGCGTATACGGAAGAAGGGCGAGATAAAGTTTCTTCAGCATATTCCCAACTCGCTTCTATTGAAAATCCTGGAGCTCTTGAGTGGGTGGTTGGTACCCGTTATCATCCTAGGGATATTTATGATACTATGGTTAACATGAAAGAATCTTTGTATGATGAAGATGGCGATTTAGAAACAGAAGAACCAGTATATGAATTGTTTCAAAAAGTAGTAGAAAAAGATGGTGAGTTTCTTTGGGCTAAACAAAAAAGAAAAGATGGTAAAGCTTTTGGATTTGATGCAAAAGAATTAGCAAGAATTAGAGCTAAGTATATTGACCAAACTCAGTTCTTTGCACAGTATTACAATGACCCTAATAGTAAAGAAACTGCAAATATATCTACAGATAACTTTCAATATTATGATAGAAGTGTATTACAAAATAAAGAAGGGGATTGGTATATACGAGATAGAAAGTTAAATGTTTATGCAGCAATTGACTTTGCATTCTCTTTACGTAAACAAGCTGATAGTACAGCTCTTGTTATTATAGGTGTAGACCATCAAGCTAATTACTACGTATTAGATATTGACAGATTTAAAACTGATAGGATTGTAGAATACTATGAACATATTTTACGAGCTTGGGAGAAGTGGGGTTTTAGAAAACTACGAGCTGAAATTACAGTAGCTCAACAAACTATTGTTAAAGAACTTAAAGATAGTTATCTTAGACCTAATGGTATTCCATTAGTAATAGATGAGTTTAGACCTACAAGATACATGGGAGATAAACGACAACGTATCAATGCAATACTAGAACCTAAATATCACAATCAACAAATGTGGCATTACAAAGGTGGTAATTGTCAACCTCTTGAAGAAGAATTAACTATGACACATCCACCTCATGATGATATTAAAGATGCAATGGCTAATGCTATTTCAATATCTTTAGTACCAAAACTCAGAAACAATATTAGTTATTTAAGTAAAAACGTTATGACACACTCCAGATTTGGTGGAGTAACATTCTAAGGAATACATATGGCAGGCAGAGTCGCACAATTTGAAAAAGCTATAGATGCAGATACAATGGCAAGAAATCTTGCTGAGTTGTATAATCAATGGTGGATTCAAAGAGAAAGTAAAGAAGCAGAATGGAGAGAACTGCGTAGTTATATTTTTGCTACTGATACATCCACTACATCTAATTCTAAACTTCCTTGGAAAAACAAAACTACTTTACCTAAGTTAACACAGATTAGAGATAACTTACATGCTAACTACATGGATGCTTTATTTCCTAATGATGACTGGATGAAGTGGGAAGGGGCTACACTAGAAGATAGTTATGCTGCAAAACGTAGAGCTATTGAAGCTTATCTTAAAACTAAATTAAAAGAATCAGGATTTAGAGAAACAGTATCTAAACTTGTATATGATTATATTGACTATGGTAATGCTTTTGCAGAAGTACAATATATAAATGAAGACCATATTGACCCTCTAACTAAAGAAACTATTACAACTTATAATGGTCCTAAGTTAACTAGAATATCACCATTTGATATTGTATTTAATCCTACTGCTCCTTCATTTGATAAGTCTCCTAAGTTTACACGCTATGTTAAATCTGTAGGTGAACTAATGATTGATATGGAAGAAAGACCAGACTTAGGTTATGACCAAAAAGCTGTAAATAAAGCTCTTGATATTAGAAATAGTTTATCACAGTTTAGACAAGAAGATATTAATAAGGCTAGTCCATACATATCAGAAGGTTTTGGTACACTACAAGAATACTATCAGTCNGGTTATGTAGAGTTACTAGAATTTGAAGGTGATTTCTATGATACAGTTGAAAAGAAATTACATAAAAATAAAATTATTACTATCATTGATAGAGCTTACATCTTACGAAATATTGATAACCCTAGTTATATTGGTCGTGATAATAAACATCATGTAGGTTGGAGAAAAAGAACGGACAACTTATATGCTATGGGTCCATTAGACAACCTTGTTGGATTACAATATCGTGTTGACCACCTTGAAAATCTTAAAGCAGATGCTTTAGACCTTACTATTCATCCTCCTCTTAAGATAACTGGTGATGTAGAACCCTTTGAATGGGGTCCTGAACAGACTATTCATATACCAGAAGATGGTAATGTAGAGACTATGCCTCCTAATGCTGCTGCTTTTCAAGTAAATAATGAGATTGCTGCAATATTAAACATTATGGAAGAGATGGCAGGAGCTCCTAAAGAGGCTATGGGCTTTAGAAGTCCTGGTGAGAAGACTGCATTTGAAGTGCAACAGTTACAAAATGCTGCATCACGTATATTCCAAAATAAAATTAATCAATTTGAAGTAGAATTTCTAGAACCTATACTAAATACTATGCTAGAAACTGCTAAACGTAATATGAATCTTCCAGAACTAGCTAAAGTTATGGATGATGATTATGGTGTAATAGATTTTCTATCTGTTACTAAAGAAGATTTAACTGCTCGTGGTAAACTTAGACCTATTGGTGCTAGACATTACGCAACACGTGCTCAGTTAATGCAAAATATGTTAGGAGTCTTTAATAGTCCAGTAGGNCAAATGATTGCTCCTCATATTTCTGCTAAAAAACTTGCAAATATGGTTGAAGAGTATATGGGTTTTGAAAAGTTTGACTTTATGAAAGATAATGCTGCATTATTTGAATTAGCTGAACAAGAAAAACTTAAAATGCAAATTCAACAAGACTTGCAAGAAACTCAAGTAGCTCCTACTGTTGATGAAAGAATACTTGACCAACAGTTAGGTAACTAATTACTTGACATTTCGTTAATTATATGGTATAATAAATATATGGATTTGAAATCTGACAAAGGTAAGAGTCTAAGTAAACAAGAAACATTACAAGAGATTAAAAACTACTGTAACGAACAGATTAAATTAGCTCAACGAAAAGCAATGGATGAAGAAAACTTTAGTATGCCCTCATGGTCATACCATCAAGCTTATCTCCAAGGCATTCAAAAAGCTTTTACAAAACTGTATAGTTTATTGCCTGACCAAGGAGATAACACATGACAGAAGAAACAATAACAGAACAACCTGTTGAGTCAAATACCCAAGAAACTCAACAAACAGATACCCAAGCAAAACTATTTGAAATTCCGACAGAAGCTCAAGACTTAGTTGGTGAGGGTAAGAAGTATGCTAATGCAGTGGAAGCACTTAGGTCAGTTCCTCATGCTCAACAACACATCAAAACCNTAGAGGAAGAGATGTCGCAGTTGAAAGAAGAACTAACTAAACGCAAAACTACACAAGAACTTCTTGATGAATTAAAGTCTGAAACTAGACAACCCGCAGAGAACACCACTCAAGGGGTTGAGTTAAACGAAGACGCTATTATGAGTTTGGTAAATCAAACACTCCAGCGTAATGAACAGACCAAGACTGCTAAACAAAATGCTGACTCTGTAGCTNAATTTCAGGGTAAGTATGGGTCTCAAGCAGAAACTGTTTATAACAAACTTGCTGGTGAGTTAGGTATGTCAACTCAACAACTTAACAGTCTCGCTACTAGTTCACCTAGTGTAGTCTTACGACTAGCAGGGCTTACTGACTCAGCTCCATCTAATGTAGCTAAGTCTTCTGGTTCTGTAAATACTGAATCTTTAGCACAAACTAAACCTACAGGAGAGTTTTCAGCTCGAGTAGGTAAAAATAAGTCTACTAAAGATTTAGTTGATGCTTGGAGAGCAGCTGGTGAGAAAATTAAACAACAAGCGTAGAGGATAAATTATGTCACAATTGACTAGTAATACTAGTGCTTTTATTGAAGCACAACAGTATTCACAGTTTATTCTTGAGAACTTACATGACTATCTACTTCCTGAAGGTATGTGGAGAGATGTAACAGACTTCGGTTCAGGTACAACTTTAAACATCAAGACAGTAGGTACTGTAACAATTCAAGATGCAGCTGAGGATACTCCTCTCAACTATAGTCCTATCGACACAGGTACATTAACTCTTACTATCACTGACTATGTTGGTGATGCATGGAAAGTTTCTGATGACCTTCGTGAAGATGGTTCTCAAGTTGATACTTTAATGGCTATGCGTGCTATGGAATCAACACGTGCTCTTGGTGAAAACCATGAAACACGTTTCCTAAGCGTAGCTAATGCAGCTCAAACAGGTGCAAATCTTAACTTAGTTAATGGTCGACCACACCGTTGGGTAGGTTCTGCAGCATCTAATGCTAGAACTATTACATTGGAAGACTTCATTTCTATGAAGCTTGCATTTGATAAAGCAAACTCACCAGCTGGTGGTCGTATTGCTATTGTTGACCCTGTTGTTGAAGCTACATTAAATAGCTTAACCAACTTAGTTAACGTATCAAACAACCCAATGTTTGAAGGTATGGTAACAGAAGGTTTTGCTCGTGACCATCGTTTCGTAAGAAACGTATTTGGTTGGGATGTTTACACTTCTAACTTCCTACCTACATTAACAGCTTCTGAAGCTATCAATGCTTCTTCATATGGTTTAACATCTGAAACAGCAGCTGTTGGTGATAAGGCTAACATCTTCATGTGCGTAGCAGATGATACATGTAAGCCAATTATGCATGCTTGGAGACGAGCTCCTCAGACAGAAGGCTGGAGAGACAACGAAGAACGTGCAGACAAGTATCAAGTAACATCACGTTATGGCTTAGGTGCTCAACGTGTTGACACTCTTGGTGTTATTTTAACTCATCCATCTAACTATTAAGGAGAATAAAAATGGCTTATGAAAATAATGCTGGCATCAATGTCCTTAATCACTATGGACCAAGAGACAGAGATGCAAAATGGGGCGGTCAGGCTAAATCAACAGGACAAGTTAAACGTGCTGAATGGCAGTTTGATTATTCTGATTTACCTACCTATGGCTCAACTAACTTACAATTTGCTATTCCTGCAAATGCAACTATCGTATCCTCAACATGGATTACAGGTACTGCATGGGCTGGAGGTACAAGCCTTAACGTAGGTTTATACCAAGGTGATGGTACAGTTATTGACGCTGACGGCTTAGACGCTGCTATTACTCCAACTACTGCTGGTGCTGTTATTGAAGGCAACGGGGCATTAGTTGGTGCTACTATCGGTGCTAATGCTGGTGAACTAACAGTAGCTGCAACTGGCACATATACTGCTGGTACTGCAACAGTTATTGTTGAATATCACGTAGAAGTATAAGGATAGGGGTCTTCGGACCCCACTCCTTTTAAGGAATTTAAATGACAATACAACATAATGTAATTACAGACCCAGACATTCATGAACCTAAAGGTGTAGCTACTGCTTCATCAGGTCAAGTATATGTAGCTAATGGTGCAGGCTCAGGTACATGGAAAGATAAAGACAAATGGCTTGGAGCATACACAGGTTTTGATGCGGTAACTCCAGCATATCAACATACAACTACTACATCAGATACAGTATTAAATAATACAATAACTACAGGAGCTAATGATGGTTTTACTATTGTTACTTCTCCTAATCTTAGAATTACATATTCAGGTACAGAAAGTATTACAGCATTTGTACAATTATCTCTTGCTACTAAACAAGCATCAGGTTCTAATAAAGATGTACAATGGGCATTATTTAAAAATGGTACAGAGATTACAGGCTCAAGAGTTATTAGAAGTTTGTCTACTGGTTCTTGGGGTTCTATTACTTTGTCTACTGTTGTCAGTTTAGTAACATCAGATTATTTAGAAATATATTCAAAAGCAAGTGGAGCATGTACAGTTGACTATGCTTCTATTCAATTAATGATACAAGGACATAGTTAATGGCTAAGATGACACTACTTGAAATGGCTCAAGATATCTTATCTGATATGGATTCAGATGAAGTCAATAGCATTAATGATTCAGTAGAGTCTTTGCAAGTAGCTCAAATAATTAAAACTACTTATTTTAATATTGTTAATGGTAGAGACTATCCACATTTTAATGAGTTATTTCAATTAGACAGTGCTAATGATACTAGACCTACTCATATGAAAATACCAGATACAATTGAAAATGTACATTGGATTAAGTATGATGTAAGAAAAACAGAGTTAGCTAAACATCAATATACTGAAATTAAATACTTAACTCCTGAAGAGTTTATTAATCATGTAGATGTCAGAAATAGTACAGATAGTAAAGTTCAAGTAGTAGATAGTTTACAAGGAATTAAACTTAATATCTATAAAGATAGAGCTCCTGAATACTATACATCTTTTGATGAAGAGTATGTAGTATTTGATAACTATATTCAAACAACAGATACACATTTACAAAAATCTAAATCTCAAGCTTTTGGTAAACGTGCTGTTATATTTACATTAAGTGATAACTTTATTGCTGACTTACCTGTACAAATGTTTAGTTATTTTTTAGCAGAAGCTAAATCAACTTCTTTTATTACTCTTAAACAAATAGCTAATCAAAAAGCAGAACAAACTTCTGTTTCTCATAAACGTAGAATGAGTCAAGATGCATGGAAACTAGAACGTGGGATTAAATATCCTAATTATGGCAGACCTACAATATCTAAAAAAGGTCCTAACTATTAATGAGTATGTTAACTAGCAATACTGGTGCTTTTATAGAAGGTCAACAGTATGGTAAAAAGAAAAGGAAAAAGACTATGGCTTGTGGTAAAAAACATTCATATAATAAAAAGAAAACTCCAGTTAAAAGGAAAAAGTAATGGCTGACAGAAACAAAAAAGGATATAATCCTAAAGGAATTTTTGGTCCAGAGGGTTTTTTTGGTCGTATCATAGATGAACAAAGAGCTAAACAACGAGCTAAAAAAATTGAACAAAACAGAATAAACTTATCAAAAAAGAAAACTGTTTCTGGATTTGATACTTATAAACCAACAGATACTACTGGAGGAATGTTTAAGAATAGAGAATCTATTTCACCTAAAGGAGCATTAAAAGTTACTCCTGGAAATATTGGAGGCTCCTCTTATAAAACCCCTGAAGTTCCTGGTATTCTTAAAGGAATTGGCGGTAAAAAAATAGACCCTTATACACAAAGTACTACTCCTAACATTCCTAATAAACCAGATTTAAAAGTAGGTACAGGACCGGGAAATGCTTATTATCCTGGTACTCAAAAATATAAAGATAATCAACGTAAAGAAGCTGCAAGAAAAGCTAGAGATATTAAGCAACCAAGACGTATTCATGAAGCCACTCGTATGGCTCAACAATTATTAAAACGACCAACTAAATAAGGACCACTTATGAAAGTAATAAGAAGTTATAAAACAAAAGGTATTAAAGAATTACAAGCATACATTGAACCTGGAACATCACATTACAAATTACAATGGGATGGAGGAGGAGAATTACCTAGTGAACTATCAGGTGTATACACATCTATGAATTTAGTAGATTCTGCTGTTCTTACCTTTGTTCATAACCAACCAGATAAAAAGGCTGACAAAGCACATAAATCCTACGAGGGCTAGATGGCTCAAAAAACAGAAAAGTCATTTAGGTCTTTCATTAAAGGTCTTGTTACTGAAGCTAATGAATTAACCTTTCCTGAGTCTGCTTCTATTGATGAACAAAACTTTGTTCTTAACAGAGATGGTTCACGTTCACGTAGACTTGGTGTAGACTTTGAAGAGTCTTATGTATTAACATCTAGTGGACTTACAACTGCTGACCTAAGGGATGGTAAACAATCATTTCATGTATGGGAAAGTCCAGGAGGAGATACCACAGTATCTCTTGGTATTGTACGTATTAAAAATAAATTATGGTTTCTTAATTTATTATCTGCTACTCCTAGTACTGATTTAAAAAATAGTGGTTCAGCTATTACTATATCTGGTTTATCTAATGCAGATATTGAAACTACTGTAATTAATAATACTTGTGTAGTAGCCTCAGAAGATTTATTACATCCAGTTAAATTAACTTATAATCCTAGTACAGATACTGTTTCTCAATCTCAATTAGTATTAAAAATAAGAGATTTATATGGAGTAAATGATAGTCTTGACGTAGATGAAAGACCCTCTAGTTTATCTAATGCACATAAATATAATTTACGTAATCAAGGTTGGAGTCCTGACGTAGTCTCTGTAGCAGCTGCAGGTAGCGCAGATGCAATTGATTATACTAAAACTAAAATTGGGCTATAT
>JGI11772J19994_1000362_pt1 | contig 10082 bp, 23 predicted proteins | sample Etolagsurwater0m_FD_19994 | JGI IMG/M metagenome (IMG submission 19994) | reverse complement strand
GCAGCATCTTCTAATGGTCCTAACTTTTCTATTAAGTTAACCTCATCAGCTTTAGACTTTCTACCTGCTCCTTGTCTTTTTCCACCATGTGCCATAATTTGAAAAAATTTGATTAATCAATATAACAATAAAATAACTTATCATTTGTTAATTTACTTCAACTTGATTTATTTTAGAATACTTTTCTTTTAGAGCTTCATAATTTTTCTTAAGGTCTAAATAATTATGCATTAACCTCTCGATATTATAATCAAGTTTTCTATCTGCTTCTTCATAACCAAGAAAATTTCTAAAGTCTTTTTCTATTTTAGTATATATGTTATTTAATGCTTCATCTTGTTTTAACCAAAATGGTAAAGATTCTGAAGCGTGTAATACTGTTGCATGATTTTTACCTACTGTTTGTCCTATTTTTGTATAAGTCATATTAGTAAATTGTCTAAGCAAACTATAATACATTGCTCTTGCTTCTATAAATTCTCGATCTCTACATATTAAAACTTTTTCATCTGTTAAATCTATTTCTGTATAATTATAAATTATTTTTTTTAGCTCTTTTGTTATCATATATTTTTATTTATAGTATTTATATTCGTTTATTGCTTTTAATATTCCAGCGCATGCTTCATAATTCTCTAAAGCCTCATAAAGCTTTATAGCTCTTTCTAATTCATCTTTTGTAGAACCAGATGCTAAATCTATTAGCGCCATTAGATAATAACTTTCTATCTCTTCTTCCACTTTAAGTTAAAGTCTCTCTTATTACATATTCATTTAATTCTTCTTCTTTGTTTATAAAATATTTTTCAAATATCCTTATTCCATATTCTAATTTTTCTTTGCCTGAATTATAAAACGATTCTTCACAATCATATATTCCTAAATCTCCAGAGGATTTATCTATGACAAAGAAATAAAAATTTTTATAATCTACATTAAATAAATTACAATAAATGTATAATTGTACATCATATGAGTATTTTTTAGCAGACCATTTAAATGCTTTTAAATCTGATGTAGTTTTTAAATCTGCAATAAAGTCTGTACCTAATACATCTGCTTTAGCTCTAAAAGGGTAACCATGTAATATATCAAATGCTGGTTCTTCAAATTTAGAATTTCTAGTTAGTTCTTGCCACAGCTCATTTTGCTGTAGAGCATCTACAGTATACATTGCTTTATCATATTCTTTTCTTGTATATACAAATTGATCTGAACCTACTTCATTTACTTTATCTTTATATTTTTTTGTTACTGCTGATTGAACTTCTACTATATGACAAAGTGATTCTAATTTATCTGGTTCTAATGCTGCTAAATGTATAAGTCTTCCTGTTTTAAACGCAGGACTATCTGATTTGTAATTTAAAGATCTTGCATAAGATTTAGGAGAATCAATTAAATATTTAATAGAACTTGAACTTAAAGCATATTTTCCTAACTCTCCATAATAAAAACTATCATCATACATTTTTTTAATTAACTCTTGTTTATTATATATTTCACCATTTAACAGAGATATTTTTTCATATCTATCCTTTTTTGCATGTATACTTTTCATTTCTGGTATTGGTATAAAACAAGTGTTATCTGAATTGTAACTTGGTGTAAGATTAGTTAATAAAGCGTCTAATTCATGAGGTTTATTAAATTCAAAACACTCTTCATTTATTTTTATTTTAACTCCATTTTCAGCCCATTTTTTAAAATTTATTTTAGGCGTCATAAATGTTATGTGTTTCCAGTTTGGTTTTTTAGTTACTATTTTCATCTTTTACAAATGTATTATTTATCATTTTACCTTTTCTGTCTTTTATTTCATTATAAGCGCTATCAATACAATATTCAACTTTGTATCCATATAAATGTGATAAATTAGTTAATACTACTATCATATCTCCTATAGCGTCTACTATCTCTGGTTTATCTTCTTTTAATATTGCTTTTGATAATTCACCTGCTTCTTCAATTAATTTTACTAATTGAGTTTTTGGGTCTCCATTATCATATAATCCTCTTTCGTCTGCCCATGTTCTTATTAATTCAAATCTATTCATTGTTTTTATTTAAAAAATTATTATATATATGTAAGTTCTGAGCAAAATGGTAATAATAACCTATACTTGTTTTTAATCTTTTACCTATTTCCTCTTGCAATTTGCTAAAGCAATATTGGTCATTACAAAAGCCAAACCATAAATCATTTGACCTCATAAGTACACTCATGTTTAATTTATTATTTAAAATACTAAAATTTATTGCATATGTACATGGTGTATCGTTCTCAAAGTTTTCTCTATTTTTAGCATCATATATACTAATACTAGCTCTTCTACTATGTGGATTATTCTTTAACTCTTCTACAACATAGTCAAGTTGATTTCCTTGCATCCATTGATATCCATAATTCGAATTAACATTTCCATTTTTATCCATACAAGAATACCAAATCTTAGCTTTCTGTGCAATTAATTCTGCATTTGGATTTGCTGATAAATACCACTGCCATTCATATTCCGCATACTTAGAACTCCAATTTCTCCATACTTCTGATATGTTTCTATTCATTGGATTTTCTATATAAAAACCTGTATTTAATAAAGCTTTTGTATCTTGTTGCTTTATACCGTTTTTAGATATTTTTTTATATAAACTCACGAAAGCTTCGTTAGCATTATTGAATCTCATTTCTATCTCTTTGTTCTAAGTTGTTAAGTGACGCTATATAAGCAACAGCATCTAATAAATTATCTTCTTTATAATGATATGCTTCTCTTGCTAATTTCATTGCAACCATACATAAATGCATATCTCTGTTAGTTATATCTTTACCTGTCATTTGTGAAGCAAGGTCTGCAGCTCTCTGCATAGTCTCTAACATTGGACCATACATACGCTCTTTTTCTTCACCTCTAGCATTTATAATTTCATCTGCTTTTTTTAAAATATTCATTTGTTTATTGTTTGTATCTTGTTAAAGATAATAATTATAATCCTAATTCTTTACCTTTTTTATATTTTTTTACAATTTTTCTTGCTTCTTCTAATTCAGATTCTACTCGTCTTGCTCTTTCCAAGGCTCTAATTTTATCTGACCTATACATCTCTATAGATTTATTATAGGTTCTTCTTTCATATTCAAGATGAGCTACATAAATTCCTATTTCTGCTAAACAGTCTTTACATAACTTTATATCTTTATTATTTGATTCTTTACCCCATTGGATTAATTTATTTCCAATAGTCTCATAGTTTGTTAGATATTCTAGTTCTTTTATTAGTTCCATTTTATTTGTACTCATTGTAAATTGCTTTTAACTTATTGTAAACTGTATTTACAAAACACGGACTACAATTAGTCATTTTTTTCTTGTCTTTAAATACTCTATTGTATATTTGTAGTATTCTATCAGGATCTTTTATTTTATTTGATTCATTATTAAATGTCAAATCTAAAAAATTAAATTCATCTTCCGTTAATAATTCTGGCATTAAATAAGGAAACAATTCATTTAACTTCTTTTTTCTTTTATCACATCCACAGTCTGTATCTAATGCTTCTGCTATAGTGTCTACTGCTTTTTTTATTCCTGTTGCTTTAGTTATCTTCTCAACAGTATCACCAAATCCTTTAGATGATCTGGCTTTATGATATTCAAAATTTGCTTTAAATTTATTATAATCGCTCATAATCTTCGTTTTTGTAATCTTCGTAATCTTCAGATAATTTATTTTTAATTATACTTTTTGCGTTTTTAAGAGTATTAAATATACTAACCCAACTTATTTTAGTTTCTGCTGCAATCTTTCTTATACTCATATTCGTGTCTCTATATAATATAAAAAGTTTTTTATCATACCAGTGCCAGTTTTCAATCTCATCATCTATTTTTTCACAGATCATATTATAAGCTTCTTGTTCTTTTAAATTATTGGTATATTCCAACTGGAGTAGTCCATCATCAATAGAAACTTTCCTAACTTTTCGCTTACTGTTATAATATAAATAGTAAGTAGTACGTAAAGTAAAATACATATAACCCCTACGTATTTCACCATTCTCAATAATTTTTTCTGGTTTAGCATATTTATATAATATTAAATAACTCTCTTGTACTATATCTTCAGCATAATCGTATTCACCAAAACCATTTACGATTCTTATCCACTCCTTATGCTGCTTTGCAACTATCGCTAACCAATCTGCTCCTCTTCCCATTTCACTGTTACATTAATGAATCCTATACAGCATTGAAGAGTATACTCGTCAAAACCATCATCATATTGTTCTTTGTGAAATAGTGCTCCAACAACAAAACCTTTTACAAGTGCAATATAAATCTCTGCACCTTTAAATTGCCCTATCATTAGAAAGACTGTGGTTATTATTAGTAATATAATTAATATCAAAATTTTAAATTTTTAGTATCATCTAATAAGTTCTGATCCATAAAACTAAAACCTACATTATTCTTTTCCATACGTAGTTTTATAGGTTCATCAAATGGAGTACATCTTCCTCCTGTTTCCATTTCTTTTATTTTTAAAACAAATAACATAGAAAAAACCCAATCAGTTGGATGCGAAGTATAACGATGAATACAAATCAAATCATCACAACGATTACCCCACTTTCCTCCTCCTTCAACACTAGCCATATTTAAAGGCATAGGTAGTCCTTCATATTCATGTCCTTTAGGATGTAATCTTCTTAAAGCTTCTGTAACTCCATGAGCGTTTAAAAATACTGTAATATTATTTCTTTTTGCAAACAATCTAAACTCTGTACTCACTTGATAATCGTACTCGTGTCCTCCTACTTCTTTATATAATAATTTACTTTTAATAAGAGAATTGTAAGGATCTATAAGTATAGAATCATAATTCCAAACATCTTTAATTAATTTTGCTTCTTCTAATAATTCTTTATATGTATAAAGTTCTTCTACATCAATGATCTTAAAGTAACTATCTGACCATTTAAGAGCATCTTCTATTTCTGCATCTTCAGCCATTGTAATTGGCTTACGCATTTTAAACTCTACTATTTTTCTTTGGATTGATTGAGGTGTATTTTCTGAAGACCAAATTAGAAACCTCTTTTTATGTTTTAAAGCCCAGACAACGAATAAATACAATATAACAGTAGTTTTACCAACGTTCGCATGTCCAATTAATAAATTAAAATTTCCTTGCTTATATCGTAAATATTCGTCAATATCTGGTACTCCAATTTTTAAACCTTCTTTAACTCTTCCATGTTTAATATCTAAAAGTTTTTTAAATATATTAGAAGAATTTACTATCATTTTAGAAAGGAAGATTATCTTCTAGGTCTGGCATTTGAGCTTGAGTTGTTGTTTCAGCAACTCTAGTATTCAGTTTCCATCCTGAAAGGTTAATATAATATTTACCTTTATATTCATTAGATCTAATATTGATTGATATTTCAACATCATCTCCAACTTTTAAAGTATTTAATAAATCTAGTTTATCATTTAAAAACTCTACTGGTATTACTTGTGGATATTTACCTGTAGTTTCTATTAATACAGTTTTTTTCTTTAACTGCTTAATTTGTTCAAGATTTCCTATAGATTTAATGGTACCTAATAATTCCATATTTATTCTTTTATATTGTATAACATTTTATAATCTTCTGTTGTCGGTAACAGATTTTTCTCGAAATAAAGAAATTTACCTATAACACTTATATCTGCTAATATTTGTTGTCTTTCTTTTTCGGTAGCATTTCTCCATATAGGATTAAGTGCTATTTCGGTAGCTCTATCTACAGCTCCTTGTTTACTTATAGAATCTTGTGTTTGATTGATTCTAATTGGTTTACTATTCTTTGTCATTATTAAAAAATTTATTTACTATTAATTGTTTTTCGTCTTTACTTAAATAATCGGCTTGTAGTATTTCAAATAAAGTAGTTCTTAATTTGTCTATTTCTTCTTGCTTTTGTTTAAGTAAATTGATATAATGTAATTCAATCATAATATAAAGCTAATAAAAAAAATAATATTATAAAAAAAATATCAATAAAAAATGTTAAAAAAAAAGAGGGAAATAAATTCCCCCCTTAAACAAAGAACAATAAAAACTAGAAAAACTCACATATGAAAAGAAAAGTCCTTTGATTTCTCATTATACTCTTCAATCATTTCTATGATTTCTATATCTGTGAATTTAGCAGTTTTTAAACTTTTATCATATAATTCTTTTGACAAGTTATCACCAAGATATAAACTATATTTATACTGCTCACCATATCTAAACACATTACAAGCTATACATTGAGCATGTACATTTCTTTCATCCCATCTTGTTGTATAATGTTTTCTTGAAATAAAATGTCCTGCTTGTATTTTAGTCCAGTGATGTTTCTCTCCACAAGTAGCACATCTACAATACCCATGACTATCTGCATCTCTTAATCTTATGTATTTAGAGAATACAACATCTAGTTTTTTAATTAAGTTCTTTCGTTTTGGTATTCTAGCCATCCATAGAGTGTATTAAAATCTTTCCAGTATCTTCGTCTATTTCTTTAATTTTTTTATAGATATATTTTGAATTAGCTTTTACTTCTTTTTTTTCTTGCTTTGTACTATCTGTACCCATATTAGTGTATTGTATTGCATCTAATTTTAATAATTCATCTGTTCTATCTCTAACTGTTAACTTAAAATCATTTGTTATCTTATCTGCTAATTTTCTTATAATATCCATATTTATTTATTAATTGTTAAACGATTATTTACCACTAACCCACCAAAGTTATTCACTTTTTTTTTAAAAGTAAATAGATAGATTAATTTTCTTTTAAACAGTAAATGTTAATATTGTTTCTTGAAGCTTGTCTTTTATAGCTCTACACCTCTTTTTTGTAGTTCATTTAGAATTAAATGTTTTTTCCTTTTATACTGTGAACTTTCATACATTGTCTTTAATTCTTCTACTTTAAAACCACAAGGAGGGTAATGTCTCCAAGTATATTGTTTATCAATTATCTTGCCTCTTGAATCTCTCTTATATTCTTTTGTTGATGGCTTTAATTTAATTGACATATTAGTTTGTTTTATCTTTAAATTTCTCAAATGTTCTCATACCACCAAGTCCTAACATTCCGACAAGTACTGTCATTAAATGTTCCATTTGTAATGCTGGTGGTGCTCCTTCTGAACCAAAATACCATACTATTAAATCTCTTAAAACAAAGTTATAAGCTAAAGCTACACCACAAACCCATCCAATAAATGGTCTCCAGCCAGCTACAAACACTGTTCTATGCTGTGCTTCCATTTTATTAATCTCTGCCTGTAATTCTATAAGTTTTTGTGGATCTATTTCTTTTCCTTTAATAAGTTCTCTTATCTCAAGACCTAAACCTGAAATATCATTCTTGTCAGAAAAGCCAAATAATCTTTTTATAATTTTAAGCATAAGTCCAAATTACCTTTTGAGTTTTATTAGGGTCATTATCTACGTGAATAAATGTTTCAGCTATACCAATCCTATTGAATCCTGCTTGGAGTAATGCTGATAATATTTCGTATCTGTGCGTAGAGGATGATACATGTATGTCGGCAGCGTGTCCTCGTAGATGTGACGAATTCTCTGTTCCTCCCACTTTTTCATTATGCTCTTTAGATCTGAATCCTGAATTAATTCTAAATGGTATCCCTGCAATTTGACGTGCATGGTTGAGCATGCGTAAAAAAGAAGGCTGCATATTATGACCACTATCAGGTATGTCAGGCGAGTCAAATTCACTATATCTAAAATATGATTTTGTCATAATATGACATTACATTTTAAGTTTAGCAAGCCATTGATTCCAAGCTTTAGCTACTTTAATATTAAATTGTTCAAGTTTGTTTGCTATATATCTTAATATTCTTACCATAATTTATTTCTTGCTTACTAATTGATATATCTTAATAATCGTATAAACCAACGTTGCTATAATTAGTAGTCCTTGTAGAGCTTCATTTATTTCTGCTATTGTTATTATATACACACTAATTCCTAATACTGTTGGTTCAAATCCATTCATTTTAATTTATTTTAAATGCCATATATGAAAATGTATCACCAGCCTTATTAAAACTATCACCTACTAACGTTGCACTTGGAACACTAAAACCTGTAGACGTTAATGTAAGTCCAGTTCCGAATGTAACTTCAGCATTTGCATTATTCCAATTTAAAACTTTAGTAAGTGTAGGTCCAGTATCTCTTGCTGTATCAAATATTAACCAGTCTGTAGAAGAGGTTGAAGCGTTTTTGATAATTACCATATTTGGCTGAAAACCAACATTTACACTAACAGTTGCATTTGCGCCAGTGAACGTATCTATTTTTGAAAACCCATCTATATTTGAAAACAAAAAGTTTATATAACTATTACCACTCCCATTTGTTAATTCGTGTGCAAATGTATTATTACTAACATAAAAATTAGTTGCATCTGGAAGTAAACCAAATATATTTGCAGCTCCAGACAAAGTAAAAGCATTTGTGTAATTACGATAAACATAACCAGTTCCAGTCATCGGTGGATTTACTAAATGACACCAAAATTCTGCTACTGAACCTGAATAATTTTTTACAGTTTCCATAACAGGAGCTGATGTTAATCCGTGCGAAAGAGCTCTGTTTTGCACTTCATTTCCGCTATAAGTTCTAATAGCCACCCCTGTAGTATCACTTGCTTGAGGATTATTACTTCCACCTCCAGCTGACCAACAAAAAGCAACATAGTCTCTATTCAATTGATTACTCCCGTTACCGCTACCTAAAGTAAATCCATTTGAATCAAAAGAAGTTAAAAATGTAGAGTTTGTCTCTTCAAAATTATTTAAATTAGGATATAATATTTTACTAGCACCTCTTACGCTATTATATTGTCTATGATTGTCACTTACGCTATAAGCTTTAGTCCAAATTATGTCAGGCTGAAACCCCACGTTTATTGATTGTGATGCTCCAGTTCCAGTATAAGTTACTGCATTAAATCCAACAGGTCCAACAACAGGTTGAGTTGCTTCAGTTTCTATTATTTTTTTATTTACACTCATTATATTATACTTGGTAAATCATAACTCATAACTGCTTTTTTAGTAGTTAAAGCATTGATTTCATTTTCTACAACTTCTGATTGGTCTCTTAATGCTTGTCTTGCTGAAGTTATATCAGCAGGTATTGCATCTCCTGTTTCTTGATTTCTTATAATATACCAATCTGTTTTAGCAAGTTCAGCTCCAATCCTATGTTTAAAGTTATTTATTTGCTGCTCTTTTAATTCAGCTAAAGTTAACACCCAAGTTTTATTTGAAATATCTTTAGTAAAAGTTTCACTTGCAGAATCAAAATATAACTCACCTAAATCTTCTACTCTTGAATCGTAATCTGGAATTATTACATCATAAAAACCATAAGTCTTTAATTGCTCATCTGAAAGTAAATCAAATCCTCCAAGAACATTTCCCCAAGAAGATGGAAGTTTACTGTATTGTTTAATTTGTCCGTTTATATTTATTGCTTTCATATTATTATGGTGTTGTATCTGATGTATATGTTATTACTGAATAATTAAATACTGCATCTGCTGAATCATCTACACAAGCTATTTGTAAAAAGTTACTTCCAGTTCCATCATATTCAGAAGTACCTACTCTGTTAAATGTTTCACTTGTAGCAGCATCACTGTCAAGTGTAATTGTTTGTGAACCTGTTAGTCCATATATTCCAATTACTTGTCCTTGTTTAAAATTAGTAAAATCTAATTCTAATGCTCCTGTTAATGAAGCAGTAAATTCAAATGTAGTTCCAGCTGACCAGTCAATGCTAACTGCTCCTGAAGTATCTGATTTCTCTACTTTAGCTGTATATCTATCTTCTATTTTATCAAATGTTACATTGTCGTTTGCAAGTTTAGCTGTAGTCACCGCTCCATCAGCAACACCTCCTGCACCATTATATAACTCTGTAAAGTTATCATTGGTTTTATCCATAGCGGTTCTTAACGGGTCACCTGTTCCATCGTTTGCCGAAGTACCTATATTTATTGT
>JGI11772J19994_1000361_pt1 | contig 10094 bp, 17 predicted proteins | sample Etolagsurwater0m_FD_19994 | JGI IMG/M metagenome (IMG submission 19994) | reverse complement strand
CAATAGATATTTGCTCTCATTCCGGACTGTGACTTGATCCGTTGTCCGACTAAAGAACTGATGATCACCGAAGCTGCAGAGATCGATAACAACTTCTGTCGTTTGTAGCCACTGTCACAGATCATTTCAGCCAGTTCTCCTAAGAATCCTGGAGGATAGTCCAGTTCTGGAACCACTACTTCCACTTCTGCTGGAAATATTTCCTCTTCTACCTCTGGTCTCTGAATTCCCTGTCTTTTCAAGAATTCGATTGCTCTTTGATCTCGGAGATCGTTACTCGACATCGTGCCTTCCCTTTGTCCATGGGTTTTCGGATTACTTCCAGTTCATCGATCTGACTATCGTTGACAAACAGATGTCCCTCCAAAACATCTAAAATCGCTTTGACTCGGTTATCGATATCAAATGACCTACGATCACCAGGGATCAGTTCTATGTTGATTCTGAGACGTTCTGTGGGGAAGGACGGAAGATTGAGATAAACCGCTTTCATCTCGATGAGAACTCGTTCCATTGAGTCCTTAAACTCCCGTCCTTTTTTTGACAGATAAACCGATCTACTCCGGAAAGAACTCCGGTAGTAGGTGTTTACCGAGGGAGGAAAAGGTAGTTCAAAACTCAGGTTCATCGTCATCAGTATCCATCACCGGAACCTGTGACAGTTTCTCCTTGTACTTCAGTACTTCGATGTATCCGTTCTGATTTAATCCGAGTTCGACTGCTACGGTTCTGTTCAATAGATCATCGGTGTTGCAAAACGACCCTTCCAGACCACTACAACGGGCTACTCTTCCCAGTTTCTTCTGAGCACTCTGACGAGTGGTTTCACTAGCATGACCGATGTTGAAATTGTCCCAGACATGTCCATGATCGTTCGCTAACTTCATGTTTAGCATCCAGCCACCAGACTTCGTTGGTTTGCTACCGATGTATTGAATCTCGACCATATGCTCCCCTGGGGGCAACGGAGAGGTCTGAATCATTTCTTTCGGGTATTCGATTTCAATTGAAAATCCTAAGTCCATAGATTTCTCCTTAGAGTTGATTGAACACTCTTGTCCAAAAGTTGAGTGCATTGATGATCGCTGGAGTCAGTAGCAAGAAAGCTAAAGAAGCCAACGTGAGGAAAACAGAAAATCGAAGTGTTGCATCCATTGCTACTCCTAGAATCTATACGAAAAAACTAAATTGTTTTTAATCCAGTAAGTGGATAGTCCCTCCTCGGATGGAAACACATCTGAATCTAAATCTGCATCCAGCAGGTAATTACGGATAAGACGCTTGACTTCCGCTTTAGTTACACGAAAAACGATTGCTCTCTCGTTACTAGATACTTCAATAAGGACTTTATCTGCTGCATGGATTGCTGTTCTGAGTTTCATTGACTACTCCATGTGTGGGAGACAGGGTCATCGTAGAGGTCAATCCTCGTATTGATTAACCAGTAATGAATTCGGACCATTTATTTAGGGAGGAAGGCCCACTGGCTATACCCTGTCTGATTAGTCTGCTAAGTTTCGTTGTTGGTCCCATTCGTTAAAAGCTATGACATAACGTTCTGCAGCTTCCACTAGATCAGCCGGAACCGAGTCCCTTCTGTCTTCCTGGAGTAATCGCAGATACACCTGCCAAGTCATCACGCAATAAAGATTCTGAATCTCTTGTAGAGAGACTCCGACTTTTCTTTCCATGATCATGTCTTCCAGATATCCTTCGATCATCGTTTCACTCCGGTTCTCGGCATCGGTGGACCAGCACTGATTGGCATACTGGCATCCCCATCGTCATCCATGTCTCCAGCTAGACCCAGAATGCTCTGGTAGCAGTATCTCCGTGCATATGTGATTGCTGAACCGTCACCTTGGGGATCATCCTTGTGTGTTGGCAACGAATACTCTGATACGATCCATTGACCTGATGCATGAGACAGTCTGGATACTAATTTAGAACTCGTTGGATGCTGCTGAAGAGAGAGTCCATGTTTAGCGAGTACCGGAGTTGCTGCTTTCAGTAGTGCTGATAGAGAAGTAAAACTGTTTCTGAAATGGGGATTTGTTCCGTCCTTTTCTACGAGAGCACTCATCTCTTCTTTGACCTTGGCTAGCGCCTTGTCGAGTTCCTGGGTATCCAGTGAAGTCGTTAAGTCTTCTGTGATCTTCAAAATGTTTTCACTCATATCTTTCCTTGAGAAGTCGGTGACAGAAAAGGAGAACGGAATTCGCTAGACGATAGTTTTTCAAATGAATTTGTGACTGAGCAATCTGGAAGGCTTCCAGTAGTTCTTCATCGTCCCAATCTACTTCCATCTTCTCCGGTATTAACGAGAGATCGGAGGCTTTGAGTGTCTCCATGACCATTTCCTCCATATAGTTCGGTCCTTTCATCAGTGATTTTGCTTTATCCAGGGTCATCATTACTGCTCCATGGTAATGGGTGAGTGACAGAAACCGACTGATAGCTTCGTAATCTTTCCTCCTTTCTTGAGATAGTTTTGAATTTGATCCTTAAAATCCGAGGACTCTACGGAAGAGTCGGTCGGTTCCAGATCGATGAAATGTCTTTTCTGTAAACGTGTCCAAGGACTGCTGAAGAAGTCGTTGCTCTCCGGTTCAAAGACAATGTCGGATTCCGGTGTATTGAACTTCTGTCGGTTCATTTTGATCTGCTGAAGATCCTTGGAACATCGATCACAAATCTTCGCCTTGGAATTCCTTGATAGAACCCGTTGTTTACATCGAGAACAGGGTCTGTTCGGATTCTCCTTGTATCGTTCTCGGTCCCGAAAGTTTCTGACTAATTGTTTGCACTGATGGCTACAGTAGATCTGGTTGGAGTTCTTCTGAATGAATAACTTGGAACAAGTTGATACTGCACAATGGACCTTTTTTCTGTTCAACCACTTTTCGTTTTCAACTACTCTTTCGTTCCCTCTCTGACAGATCGTGCTACAGAAGCGTTTGTTTGGATGAACATCCTTAAACTTCCGATTACAGTGCCGGTAGGCACAAACCTTCTCTGGTTTGTCCTTTAATCTGATTGAGCGTTCTTCTCGTCTCTTCTTTAAATACTCTTGATAGAACTTCTTGCTTCCGACTTTCTGGCATTCTTTGGAACAGTAGACATTGATATTCGTTTTCGGTTGGAAAGTGCTATTGCAGGTTGCACAGTACCTAGGTTTTAGCCTTGTATGCCTTCGGTCATACATTTTATAGGTACAAGGATCTCCACAGTACTTCTGGTTATTGGCTGTTACCGACATCTCCTTCTGGCATAGTTTGCACTGCTTCATGACAACTCCATTACGTCCTCATGGTAACCCTGGCTATAGATCTCTCCGGAGAGATACTGTTTGTAGAGTTCGACTGCCTGATTGATCTTGAATTCTGCGTTGTGCATCAGTTCATCGGATAGTTTGTACAGAGCTACGTTGTACGGTGCTGTGTTTTCGACTACTAAAAATAAAAACTCTGGATAGTGACCGGAAACAGATTGATAGGCTCTTCGATACCAGTTGGCCTGGATGTCGTATTGATACCGTGTGACTGCTTTCTTGAATCCGTAGGGTGAGGCATCCTGAGCACTCTTCAGATCCACTACGAGGTGCTGTCCCTCGTCACTGTAATCAAGTCTCGCTTTTGCTCGGATACCGTTTTCTTCCCAAGTGATTACCTGTTCTACTTCCGCATTCGGAATGATTCTCCAGAACTCAGGATGTCTGAAAACCGACTCGGTCATCAGCACCACGTCTTCGTAGTCTTCTTTCTTCAGTACCGTTCTTTTTTCTTCTGCTACAAACTGATCGTATTCCTCTCGTCCTGCCTTGGTTCTCCTGTCCACATTGGGCGCAATTACGTACTTGTCACCGAAAGATTTTCCGGCTAACCGAAGTTCAATGGAATCGTGGATCGCTACTCCCTTTGCCATCGCTGGAGACGGATCTGACGGAGTACTGAGGTAATGGTTGAGCGACTTGTTCAGTCTCTTGATCAAAGACGCATTCAGTCCATCTAGTTCACAGTATTCATCGAAGCTCATTCTTGAACTTCTCGGTTTGATCACTGTGTTGCGGAGGATTTCTGCAGTTGGAATGAGGTGAGGACTTCTGTCGTGAGTCTGGATACTCTTGATCTGACCATTACTGATCATTCTTCGTATCTGATCGACACTGACCCCAAGAGCCTTGGCGGCCTGAGTGGTATTGAGAAGGTTGCTATCTTGCATTTCACTCCATGTTCTAACCGTTAACCGTTCACTCTGTGCATCGGAGTGCATATCTGATCAGAAATGATTTATGGAGTCAACAAGAAAGTGCAAAAAATTTTAGAAAAGTTCGATCTGTGGCGGAAGTCCCAGGGATATTCTCAACAAGAGATAGCAGATGCCATTGGATGGGATCGATCTAAAGTGAACCGAGTTCTTCAAGGGAAACAGGATTCATCCTACTTTCTGAGCAAAATAGAACAGGTCTTTGGAAATATAGATGAGGTCAAAACGGAAGAAGTGATCAGAGATGATAACTATCGAATGATCCGAAAGTTTGATACAGAGGCAAGTGGTGGATCAGGAACGCTGACTACCGATGAAAACGGAGAAACAATCTCTGTGATTACCGAGTGGCTACCGAAGCTACCAGATCAGAACTTAGCCTTCATTACCGTAGTCGGTGACAGCATGTCTCCACTGATGGGTTCCGGAGATACGATTCTCGTTCACATGAACAGTGGCTTTCTCGGTGACGGAGTCTACGTTCTGAGACTCTGGGAGTCTCTCCATGTCAAACGGGTGCAACGGGTAGCTCAGGATGAATACCGGATTGTTTCCGATAACCCGATCTACAAAGATCTCACGATTACTGCGGATGATAGTGACGGGTTCATTATTGTCGGAAGAGTCGTTCGTCTAGTAAAGGCACTATGATTGATCAATATTTGGACTATCTACGGACCTATCGTTCAGAGAGGACTGTTGATACCTATCGACCTCAATTAGCCCGATGGCAAGCCTTCTCGACATCCGATTCCATTACTTACGAAACTTTTAAGGACTTTGTCGATCATCTCCGGTCCGAAGGTCTATCCGATGGGTCAATCAATTCTCATTTACGATCTTTGAAAGCGTATTTGAACTGGTGTCATAAATATCTGAATCATCAGAAATTCCATGTGCCGATGCTAAAGGTCAACAAAAAGATCCCGAAGGTCTGGACAACTCATCAACTGGAGATCATCGAAACCATTCTTAATCACCGAGCACAACGATCACGGAGATATCAAATTCTTCGGAGAACCCATTACATGCTTCGGTACACCGGAATGAGGGCAGGAGAACTGTTCCATCTGAACTGGGAAGATATCGGATCTGGAATCCGTATCGAAGGAAAAGAGGATTGGACAACAAAGAATAAACAAGACTCCATTCTCCCGATACATCCGAAGCTACTGGAGTTTTTACAGATCGAAAAACATGAGGGGGAAACTAATTACTTGGATCACCATTTTAAAGAACTGAGTCATCTCACGTATTCGATGAGAAAGTTTCAGAAGTCTATCGATTTAGATGGACCGAAACCACTCCATGGTTATAGAGCNNNTGTTGCTACTGAACTATTGTCCGGAAANATGAANCCNGTACACGTGCAACATCTGCTACGACATGAACGTTTATCGACTACAGAACTCTATCTGAATACGACTCATTTGCCGCTACAAGAATTGGTGAATTCGTTAGGAATTTACAGAGAGAATACAGAGGATGTTACAAAAACGATGAAGTGGCCAGAGCGGGAATCGAACCTGCGACACACGGATTTTCAGTCGTTAGAGGAAAAGATAGATAAACTGTTACGACTAGTACAGAAAGATCAGTAGGACCAGATCCAGGGACGGGGAGATTTAGAGGTGTTATTTAAATCGTCACAATGAAGGAACCTAGTGGACCTCGGTCCAGCCATCTTAAATCCGAGTCCGGTCATTCCGTACTTCAAACAAAGTTTCATGAGTTCATAGGCTTCCTGACCGTATATCAGAATGTCTACGGCTCTTCCTGTCGTATGTGGTCCAGTGGGTCCAGTGGATGAAATCTCATCGTTATAACGTGGACATCTGTATGCAGAACTAATGACCATCGGTTGCTGGTATTCGTCTCGGATCAACTGTAGTTTTTCTAAGAAAGCTACGTTCATCTGATTGCCACCACAGCAATTACAACTGAGTTCTCTATGTTTGAAGTTCCGAGTTTCGATCATTTCTTCATCCGTTTGAACATTTTGATTCCCATGACCAATCCGGCTGGAGCACCGAGGGCAACCAGACCCATTTCCAGAAATCCGGTTTCTAAAGCGAGGTTAAATAATTCTTCCATTTACATCTCCTGAGTAATTCCACCACAGACCTGGGCATAGTAGAGAGACTGTTCTTCTCGTTCTTTATCACTAAGGGCCAGCAACTGGTCATGAGTATAGTTCTCTCTGAACTTATCGATGACACAACTGCACCCCTGAGAAGCCATACTGAACGCAAAGTTCCACGGCATCCCCTTGGATTCGTAAGTCGGGATCATCCTGCTCGTACAGTTTCCTGTCCAGATGAAGAGGTAATGAGTTTTGTATTCCAACTCTGTAGCAGAGATCGTAGTAGCAAGAAGTAACAGGGGGAGCAGGAGTTTCATCTATTATGAATCGTTTCTTTGAGTTCCGATATTGCCACTCTCATTTCCGATAGAATCGTGTTGGTTTCACGCATTGTACTAATCAGAGCAGAGTTGGACTCTCTCATTAAAGACCGAAGTTCATCATCGTTACGGCTATCCTTGTCTAAATGGATTTTTCTCTCTTCTGCGAACCCTTTGAGCAGATACACAATGAGATACCCTGCAAAGGCCAGAGAAGCCATCGTTCCACCTAAATCTGTTAATACTGCTACAAAGTTTTCTGGCATTACTCGGCCTTTAGTTAATCAGTTGGTGGTGTGGGCCACGTTATGCCCGTTAGATTTCCGTTTGAGTCAAGTGATGGTGATTGGGTTGTTATGTCTCTAAGAGCCTGACGGTAGGTCTGCCATTCAGATTGATTAGAACCTGGGTAGTCGGATACCATTCGCCAATCTGTTTCATTGAGTTTTAAATTGCGTAAGACTCTTAGCGTATTTAACGCGTCTTGTGTTGTATACGTTTGGAGTACCCAATTTTCACCATTCCAAGTCCATTTGCCTTTCGGCCTTTTTGGAATTTCTGTTTGATTTTCAATTTTATTTTTGGAAATTGTGTAAACGCCATCTATCCAGTAGTAGTGCATTATACTTCCTTGTAAATGATAACGGCTGTAATTTCTCTTGTTGTTGCAGTGCTTTGGAGAGTCAAAGTTGCCCCACTTGATGAGGCTGATAAATTTGCGCTACCAGAAGAATATTCTAGGTTTGAGATCGTTGAACTGGACACTGTAAAGTTCCCAGACATACGCAAAGCTTCGCCAGTGTTAGAAGGATTAATACAGGAGCAATCGAAAGAAAATTCACCGTCTTCACCGATTACAAAATTTCTTGATGTATTATTATATTCGTTCGCATCAATTAAATAAATTTCATCTCCCCAAGGCGTTATGTTTCCACCCGTTATGTTCCCACCCGTTATTGTCACATTCGATGAGTTTTGAGTAGCCATTGAACCAAGACCTAAATTTGTCCGGTTCGTTGCACTATCGACATTGGAAACCGTAACGGTCCCAGCAGATTCTGTAGCAAACGTAGTCCCACCAATTTGTATTTCACCTGCCATAGTTAACCTACTATTCTAAGAGTGCCTGTTGTGTCGACATTAACCGTCCCAGTAAAATTTGCAAAACCGTGACTGATGACTAAATAACCTGCCATCGTTCCGCTGCCTGAAAAAGTTGTGTTGCCAATGTACATCCGATTTGTTCCTGCACTGATCGCCAAAGAGTCTGAAACCGTTGAACTGTGTTCGATGTAACTACTCCCAGAGCCACCACCTCCTGATTGATCCACGAAGCTCAGATTGCCAGCACCATCGGTTTTTAATACTTGATCGGTAGTCCCGTCTGATGTGGGCCAAGAAAGTCCGTCCAGGATGATCTTACCCGTAGTATCGGGAGTGATGCTGATGTTTCCTGCTGAAACCGAAACGATGGACTGCCCATTGACATCTAGATTCCCACCGAGTTGCGGTGTCGTATCACTGACGATATCGGAGATCCCACCTGTTGCCGCTTCCCACGCAACTCCACCTGTTCCATCAGCAGTCAGAACATATCCGTCTGTAGCGTCAGACACCCCATTATTCGATCCCAGATCTGCAGCATTCAGTGATGACAGTGCCGTAACTCCAGTTCCCCCGTTCGCTACGGGAAGAGTCCCAGAAACGTCAGCAGTCAAATCAATTGGACCAAGTGTAATTGCCTGAGAAGATAGACTGAGATAGTCGTGAGAAGTGGTGACTAACGTCACATTGGTACTATTGTCAGTCCCAGCAGGATCTACCCCCAGAGCAGTTCTCGCATCAGAAGCAGTTGTACTTCCGGTCCCTCCAAGAGAAACAGGCACTGTTCCTGCTGTGATTTCCTGTCCTGAGATCGTTAAGTAATTGGAGGTAACTGTTGCTAGGGTGACATTCGTAGAGTTATCAGTACCACTCGGATCGACTCCTAATGCAGTTCTCGCATCACTAGCTGTGGTTGACCCCGTACCTCCCAAAGAAACCGGAACAGTTCCAGCCGTAATTTCCTGACCCGAAAGTGTTAAATAATTATCAGTTACTGTTGCTAACGTAATATCCGTGGAGTTGTCTGTTCCTGCTGGGTCTACACCGAGTGCTGTCCGTGCATCTGATGCTGTAGTCGAACCAGTACCTCCGAGAGTGACGGGAACCGTACCTGCTGTAATCTGCTGTCCTGATAGACTAAGATAGTTCCCTGTGACAGTAGCAAGAGTAACGTCAGTGCTGTTGTCTGTTCCTGCCGGATCGACTCCCAAGGCTGTTCTTGCATCAGAAGCCGTAGTGCTTCCGGTTCCTCCATTGGCAACAGGCAATGCCCCCGTGACATCAGTAGTCAGATCAATTGCGTTTCGGGTAATGGCCTGACCAGAGATGGTCAAGTAGTCTAGAGAACCAGCAAGAGTGACATCTGTTGAATTATCGGTTCCGGCTGGATCGACTCCTAAAGCTGTCCTTGCTCCCGAAGCAGTCGTAGAACCTGTGCCACCAAGAGAGACCGGAACTGTTCCAGCCGTGATCACTTGATTGGAAATCGTTAAATAATTTCCGGTAACAGTCGCTAACGAAGTGGTCACAGGTTCAAAAGCAGATCCTGTGTAGTACTTTAATATCGAATTGGTCTCATCGTACCAGAGGTCTCCAGCATCAGCAGAACCACCGTATGGGTCGGTAGCCGAAGATTTGTATTGTCCCTGGAAAGAAGCCAGTGCTGCTTCTGCATTGGTCTCGGCTGTTTCTGCTCCCGTCTTTGCAGTCTCTGCAGCTTCCTTTAGAGTTCTGACCGTCTCTACATCAACGAGCAGTTCAAAGTAGTCAGTATCTGTCAGATCGGCTGGAGCAGGAGCATCTTGAAGAGTAAAGTAAACATTATCCGTGGCAGCATCTCGGACCAAGTCTCGGACTACATAAGAGACAGAAGCTGAATAATTTCCTCTAAATGTCCCAATTTCTTGGGTGGTAACAAACGCTCCCGTGGAATCGAAAGCCAGTAGCTTTCCGGCAAGATCTCCGGTTCCTGCTGCTAACTTTAGTGAAGTCGTATCCGTATCATTGACCGTCTCGTCAAATCCAATCGCTTTGTCCGCAAGGTTCTTTACCTGCTGGCACATCATCGTTAATTTATCGAATGCTGCTTCTAAAGTTTCAGCATCCAGAATGTCATTATTTGCGTAGTCTGTGGTCTGAAGGAAGTCGGTTTCTCTCAGGATCGTGATCAAAGTTCCAGAAGCTGGAGCAGTCACAAAAGTAACGGTTCCTGTGCTATCCGGATCAGTCAGAGTGTAGTGCGTGGTGATCGTCTGAAGAGTGTCATTCAGATAAACTTTGATCTGGGACTTCTCGGTGTACGGAAAATTGACAGTAAATTG
>JGI11772J19994_1000356_pt1 | contig 10133 bp, 16 predicted proteins | sample Etolagsurwater0m_FD_19994 | JGI IMG/M metagenome (IMG submission 19994) | reverse complement strand
GTTTCCGACTATTTGAAATTTTTAGGATTTGGAGGTCTTGCTGCGTTGCCTGCGACACAACAAGATTTTCCAATAAGTCCGTGATGTTGAACAGAGCGGCATTTTCACAACTAGTGAGTAAAAAAGGAGGCAAAGCCATGAATGATTATGGTAAGAAGCCAAAGAAGAAGATGATGACTAAGAAAAAGCCAATGGCAAAGAAGTCAATGGCAAAGAAAAAGTCTGGAAAAAAGAAAGGATATTGATATGAGCGACCAGAAGAAGGAACAAGAGGAACAAGTCGTCGAGGTCTTTGTTTCTGGCGTGTCAATGTCCGGTAAAGCGGAGATTAACAATGACAGTGAACGATCTACTGAGAATGATCAAGAGCAACCTGACGGAGAAAAAGTCTGAGTTAGCTAACCTGATGGTCGATGGTCGCATGTCCGACTTTGAGACTTATCAAAGAAGTGTTGGTATAGCAGAAGGTATAGAAATAGCCAAAGCGATTATCGACGAAACAATGAAACAAATAGATGAAGAGGATGTATAGCATGTCTCATCCGCATGAACAACTGATAACCGACGAAGATTCGGAACAGACGTTAGGAAGTCATCAATTTCCCAAGCCTCTCGGCTGGAAAGTCTTGGTTCAGCCTAATCAAGCCAAGAAAAAGACTGCGGGAGGCATCATTTTGTCTACCCAAAGTCAGGAAAACGAAGAATACCTAACAGCACACGGAACAATACTTTCTCTCGGACCAACTGCCTACAAAGACAGGGATACTGGTCAATCTTGGGAAGGTCAATGGCCGGATGTGGGCGACAGAGTCACATATGGTAAATATGCTGGCCAGAAGCTCGTAATAAATGGAGTCAAATTGTTGTTACTCAATGACGACGAGATCACATCGATCTTGCCTGAGGGTGCCAACATAACGACTTATGTCTAGGCGATAACTTGGAGACGCCACCATGGAAAAAGCACTTGAAGAAATTCAAAAACAAATAGATAACTTTAAATCAGATGATGAAGAATTCGAGATTGAGGTTGAAGAAGAGGCTCAAGAAAAAGTTGCAGAGCAACCAGAGGAGCCAGAGCATTCTCCTGAAGAACAAGAGTTTGGAGAGGGAGAGTACAGCAACAAAGTCCAAAAACGAATTAAAAAGCTCGTGGACCAAAGGCGAGAAGCAGAGCTGCAAGCTCGTGGCTATCAAGAGCAGATGGCTCAACTGCAGTCTCGTCTTGAACGATTGGAGCAAGGCAACACTCATCGTGCTGAAAATGAGTTTAATCAGCGTTATGAGCAAACTAAGCAAGCCTTGGCACAAGCTGTTGAAAATGGCGACACACAAGCACAGTTGAATTTCACTGAGCAGTTAGCAGATATGCGTGCTGCAATACGTGTTGCTGAACTACAACGCCAAGTCCGAACACAGCAGTCTGCATCGCCCACAGTTGGTCGTGCACAACAGGCTGCAGCAGCACCTGCACCACAAAAAGCAATGAGTTGGTGGGAAAAGAACAGATGGTTCAACTCTGCTGGCTTTGAGCGTGAAACTGCTGCAGCGCGTGCGATTGACGTCCAATTAGACCTCGAAGGATATGATAAAAACTCCGACGAGTACTATGAAATATTGGATAATCGTTTACAAAATGTTTTTCCCGAGCTAAAATCAGATCAGAGTAAGCCTGCACCTAAGACTAGAAGCAGAGCACCAGTCGCCCCAACTGCTGGCGGGTCTCAGCGAGCTTACAAAGGTAACAGGGTTCGTCTTACGCAAGATCAACTCAGGATGGCAAGGGAACTTGGCATAACAGATGAAAAAGGTCTCAAGCAATATGAGCGCGAGATCCGTAGTCAACAGAGGAACTGATCATGGCACAAGCTAGAAACGTAAGGGCAAACGAATCCCGACCAGAGATCCGTGCGGAAGAGGCAAGGCCAGAAACTGCATGGAAACCACCATCACTGTTGGACGCACCTGATCCTCGCCCAGGAATGGTTCAACGGTGGATTGCTACCTCGATTCAGGGTAGGGATAATCCAGACAACGTATACAAACGTATGCGTGCGGGCTGGGAACCACGCCCTGCTGATACTGTGAAAGATAAGAGATTCCCAACTATCAATCATGGACAGTGGGCAGGCTGCATTGGCGTTGAGGGTATGCTGTTGTGTGAAATGCCAGAAGAAAAGTATCATTCTATGAAAGATTACTATCGTGGCAGAAATGACAGTCAAAACCAATCAATCCAAGGTGAGCTTGATGCGTTAGGCAGGAACGCTGGGCTACCTATTCAACAGAATAGGCAGTCATCCGTAAGTCGTGGCCGAGATGTCTCGGTTATGGACGATTGATAAATAGGAGTGTCGAAAAATGGCAAACGTAGATGCCGCATTTGGGTTCGTCCCAGTTCGCCACATGAGTGGTTATGCACCTCGTGCTAACAAGTACACTATTACTTCTGGCCTAGCTGAAAACATTTTCAGCGGTGACGCAGTCATTTTGGCTGCAGATGGTACGCTGCAACCTGCAGGTGCTACAGAAGTAAATGTAATCGGTGTATTTGCAGGAGTTTCATATACTGCTTCTGATGGCTCATATGTTTACAGTGAGTATTGGCCAAGTGGAACTACAGCAACGGATATCGTAGCATACGTCTACGACGATCCCTACACTGTGTTCAAAGTCCAATCTGCAGGTTCACCTGCTCAGACCAACATCGGCAACTGTGCCGATATCGTGGCTGGTACTGGATCAACTTTGACAGGTCAATCTGGCTTTGAAATTTCAGGAACTATGGCGGCAACAGCTGCCCAGTGCAAAATCATTGCGTTGTATGACGCACCTGAGAATGCATTTGGCGCAAACGCTGTCATGGAAGTGCTTTTGAATGAGCACCTTCTGAAAGATTCAGCTGGTATTTAAGAGGAGAATGAACAATGGCAATGAATAGAGCACAATTTGCAAAAATGCTCGAGCCAGGACTAAACACCCTCTTTGGCCTCGAGTACGAAAGCTATCCACCAGAGTGGCAGGCAGTCTTTGAGACTAGCACTTCACAGAAGGCATTTGAAGAAGATGTTCTTTTGGAAGGCTTCGGCAATGCTCCTGTAAAATCTGAAGGTTCAGCAGTTTCTTATGACGCAGCAAGCCAGCAATGGACTGCTCGCTATCAGCATGAGACAATTGCACTTGCTTTCAGCATTACAGAAGAAGCTGAAGAAGATGGTCTTTATGGCTCAATCGCCTCTCGTTACACCAAAGCACTTGCCCGCTCAATGGCTTCGACCAAAGAGATCAAGGCTGCTAACGTATTGAACAATGCGTTCACAGGTTCAGGTGTAACTGGTGGTGATGGCGTCACACTGTGTAATACTGCGCACCCGACTCGTTCTGGTAATCAGGCTAACACACTGACGACTGCTGCTGACCTTTCAGAGACTTCTCTGGAGCAAATCCTCATCAACATCGCTGACATGAAGGACGACCGTGGTCTCCGTATTGCAGCACAAGGTACAATGTTGGTTATTCCAACTGCGTACACTTTCGTTGCTGAGCGTCTGCTTGAGTCTCAGTTGCGTACTGCAACAGCAGATAACGACATCAACGCGATTCGTTCTGGTGGCTACCTGCCACAAGGCTATCACGTTATGCGTCGTCTGACTGATTCAGATGCATGGTTCGTCATGACTGACGTTCCTGATGGTCTGAAGCACTTCCAGCGTTCTCCATTGAAGAAAGGCATGGAAGGCGACTTTGAAACTGGGAATGTCCGCTACAAGGTGCGCGAGCGTTATTCGTTCGGCTTCACCGACTGGCGCGGTATCTTCGGTTCTGAAGGAGCATAATGATAGGGGGAGCTTCGTGCTCCCCTTTTTATCCCTGACTGCTTCGGCAGACACTAGCCACGACAGGAGATGATGACATGGCTTTTACAACTTTCTCAGGACCAGTTCGGTCTGAGCGTGGTTTCACAGCGAAAGGTTCAAACTCAGTTGTTGAAATCACAGCAGAAACAACTCTCACATATAACGATCATGTTGGTCGTATCATTGAAGTAAATGATGCCGATGGTGCAGTTACACTGCCATCAATCACGACAGACACAATCGGTGCTGTTTACAAATTTTTTATCGGAACGACTGCTTCTGATCTTGACATCAAAACTGATGGCACAGATAAATTTGTAGGAAATCTGGTTCTGGCTGCAGCGGCAACTTCACAGGCTCGTGGCTTCGCTCCAGGAGCGACTAACGACGTGATCTCAATGAATGGCACTACAACAGGTGGCATCGCTGGTTCTTATTTAGAAGTCACAGCACTAGCGACAGCAGAGTACTTGGTCACGGGTGCGCTACTTGCTTCTGGAACTATTGCAACTCCATTTGCTGACGCATAAGGAGTAGGTCATGGCTGATATCGTATCTACAACTACGATAGCCGACAACCCTAGAGAAGCTGTGTTTGCTTTTCAATATCAGTACGTCGATACTGGTAACGAAAGTGCGGTCACTAAGATCGATGTATCGTCTTTGGTAACAAGCTCAAATGGCGATACATGCACAGGTGTTAGGATACTTGAATGTTGGTGGATCATACAAGGCTTGACTGTTGAGGTTCTGGCTGACGCCACTACCGATGTGATCATATTGCACTTGGCTGAAAATCAACAAGGTTACCACAGCTTTGAAAAGTTCGGTGGACTCCCAGCGAGCTCTTCATATGGCACTAGCCCGACTGGTGATATCAAATTCACCACAACAGGTTCTGCTGCTGCTGGAGATTCTTATCAAGTAGTTCTTAGGGTGGCTAAAGAGTACTAAGGGGAGGCGAATGGCTCAAGTATCATCAATCACAAGAGTTGGCACATCAGAGCCATTCGAACTCCAAGTTGCCAGAGGGCAGATAGGTTGGCACACAGCTTTTTTTAAATATGGCTACAACCCTTTAATCGTAAATGCTAACGAAACAATCTGGGATGTTGGCGGAATCTACGCATATCCAGGGTCTGCAGTGGCAATGACAGCTACAAGCGCAAGTGGTGCAACAGATTCTGGCGTGACGGGGATTATCTTTGGCCTCGACACAGATTATAAAGAAGTTTCTGAAGATTTCACACTTGATGGTTCGGGAACTTACACAACCACACAAACATTCTTGCGAGTTTTCAGAGCTTACATTACAGGATCAACAGCTCCTGCTGGGAATATCAATATAGCGAATGGCGGAACGACCTATGCACGTATAACTGCTGGTGAAAATCAGACTTTGATGGCAGTTTACACAGTCCCTGCAGGAAAAACACTGTATATTACCCAAGGAGTTGCTACTCACGGTACAGATACTTCTGGTGCTTTTATGACTGTGCGGTTTATGGTCAGGAATCAAAGTTCTGTTTTCAGAACTGCTGTTAAAGTTGACATAATAGGTGGTGAAATATTGTTCCCATTCAATTCACCTTTGAAAATAACAGAGAAATCTGACATTGAAGTTCGTGCAATATGTAGCAAAAACCAGAATAATGCTGTTGGTGCCACATTTGAAGGCATAATTATTGAGGAAACTGTATAATGGCTACTTCAGGGACAGTCGCTTTCCGACCAGATGTTGAAGAGATCGTTACAGAGGCATTCGAAAGAGTTGGCATAGATGAGCAAACTCGCACAGGTTATCAGTCTCTTGCTGCAAGGAGAAGCTTAAATCTGCTTTTCAGCGAGTTTGCTAACAGAGGAATCAACTACTGGGCTGTCCAGAACAACACTTTGAGCCTAACATCAGGGACAACAACATATACTTTGCCTGTTGGAACCATAGATTTGATTGATGTTGTCGTGCGAGAAACAGTTGGCGGGACTACAAGCGACACAGTTGTTAATAGAATCAGCATAGAAGATTACAATCAGCTACCAAATAAAGCATCGACAGGAAGGCCAAGCCAATATATGCTTGATAAACAGTACACTCCTGTCGTTTATGTTTGGCAGGTGCCAGACACTAACAGCTATAGCCTCGTATATTGGTCCATAAACCAATTAGAGGACGTTACGGCAGGAAATCAAGATGCAGACATACCTTATCGCTGGTCTGATTGTATTTGCGCAGGGCTGGCTGCAAAATTGGCCTTGAAATTCCAGCCTGATAGGTTCCAACTCTTGAATGAAGTTTACGAACGAGCTTTTGAATTTGCGGCATCAACTGACAATGATGGTGTTTCAATGAGAATCAGACCAACAGGATTGAATCTTGGCTAGGGGTGCTAGGCGCGCAAAAGGCAAGCGATCATACGCTATATCCGATCGCTCTGGCTTCAAAGTCCCATACAAGTCTCTGAAAACGACTTGGGATGGCTTGCGTGTTGAGCCAGAAGATTGGGAACCAAAACACCCACAACTTACTCCTGCCAAGAATGTAATTGATGCGACAGCTCTTTTCCAACCTAGGCCAGACAACGACCCTGAGAATGTTGATATTTTTTATGGTTATAATTATGATCCTTTTATAGATCCAAGGGAGAGGCCACCAGTAGGCATCCCAGGATTTTCAAGAATCGGTTTTGTTAACATAGAGGGATCAGAAGACGTAACTGGGGTCGCAGGGACTGGAGCTATAGGTTCTTTCTCTCTTGGCGTCATAGTTACAGGTGTAGCAGGCACAGGAGAAATAGGAACTGCAACTCCTAACACAGTGACAGAGCTTGATGTCACAAGCGTAACAGGCACAGGTGCATTGGGTTCTGCTTATGCTAACCCAGACATATCTGGAGCTTCGGGAACAGGAGCGACAGGAACTGAAGTTGCCGAGTCTGAAATCACAGAGACAAGTGTATCCGGCACAGGTGCTGTTGGAACTTCAACCCCAGAGTCTGAAATCACAGAAACTGGCGTAGCAGGCACAGGTGCAGTAGGAACCGAAGTACCAGAATCAGAATCAACGCCATCAGGCGTAGCAGGCACAGGTGCTATTGAAGGTTTTGGAATCGAGGGTGATGGTGTCCTTCAAGTATTAGTCACAGGTGTAGCAGGCATCGGTGCGACAGGAACAACAGGCTCTGAAGTTGCTGAATCTGAAATAAGTGAAACAGGACTTGGTGGAACAGGTAACATTGGAGCTGTAAACATCCAAGTGGATTACGGATGGGGTGAAGGAACTTGGAGCGAAGACGTTTGGGGTGAATGATGAATTATACGACACTCGTTGCTAACATACAAAATTTTATGGAAGATGATTCAACAGAACTCCAGAACTCTATTGATCAAATCATCAGCCAAGCAGAAGATATGATATTTCAACGTCTTCCCAGCCTACCTTGCTTCAGACAAACAACATCAGCAACGATGGTTGTTGGAACAGCAGACTACACAGTTGCTGACGCCAGAATGATACGTCAAGTTTCTTTTACGAACTCTGGCAACGAGACTTATTTAGATCACAGGATTGATTCCTATCTTAGGGATTATTGGCCAAACTCCTCAACAACAGGAACGCCAAGAATATACGCAACTAAAAATGCAACAACTTCCGGCACAGTCATAACGATTGCGCCAACACCAGACTCTACATACAGCTACACAGTTGATTACATTGCACCAGAGACAGGTTTGTCTTCTGGCAATGCTAACTCTTGGATAGGTGATCATGCAGAGAATGTCCTTTTGTCTGCTTGTTTATATGAAACTTCTGCTTTCCTAAAAGCTGGAGAAACACTAAACTTGTATAAACAGCAGTTTGATGAGGCTGTCCAGCTATTCCAGCAAGAGATGGCTAGAAACTATAGTGCTGAGTATAACGGAGGCATATAATGGCTATCACTCAAGCAATGTGTACCAGTTTCAAAGAAGACTTGTTCCAGAAAGAACAGGATCTTGACACTGATACTATCAAAATCGCTCTCTACACTTCTTCCGCATCTTTGGATGCAGCTACAACAGCTTACACCACATCAGGTGAAGTTGCGAGTGGTGGTGGATACACAACAGGGGGAGAGACTTTAACAGGAGCAACCATCAGCACATCAGGAACAACAGCTTATGTTGACTTTGCTGATCCTGAATGGACTTCTGCTTCTTTCACTTGCGCAGGTGCTCTGATTTATAATGACACGACCGCAGGCAATAATGCAATAGCAGTGCTTAACTTTGGTGGCGATTTCACAGTCACTTCTGGTACTTTCCGCATTGTTTTCCCTGCTCCTGGTGCCAGTGCTATTATCAGAATTGACTAAGAGGTGATTACCCATGCCTAGTACTTATGTAAACAACCTCCGACTGGAGGAAATGGCAACTGGTGAGAAGTCTGGAACATGGGGCACTATCACCAACAGCAACCTAGAACTGGTTGGTGAAGCACTTGGCTATGGAACAGAAGCTCTAGCCAGTGATGCTGACGCAACGATAACTATGGCGGATGGTGCTTCTGATGGCATACGTTCGCTCTATGTTAAAATAACCTCCGGAGTAAGCTTAACTACAACAAGAACAATTACATTAGCTCCTAACACAGTGAGTAAAGTTTGGATCATTGAGAATGCCACCTCTGGTTCTCAATCAATAACTATATCTCAAGGATCAGGCAGCAATGTAACTATTGGTAATGGTCAAGTAGCCATAGTCTATACAGATGGAGGTGGAGCTTCAGCAAATGTCGTTGATGCTTTGACTGATATAAATATCCCATCTTTGTACTTGGCAGGGACACAAGTAACATCAACAGCTGCAGAACTAAACATCCTTGATGGGGTAACCTCCACAGCTTCTGAACTCAATCTTGTGGATGGATCTGTCGCCGGAACCATTACAAACAGCAAAGCAGTTGTTTACGGTGCATCAGGTGAAGTCAACGCAACCACTCTCCAGATTGCCGGTAACCCAATTACATCCACTGCGGCAGAGCTAAACATTCTCGATGGCGCAACTTTGGACGTAAACGAGCTGAACATCCTTGATGGCGTCACAGCATCCACCGCAGAGCTGAACTACCTCGACATCACGACACTGGGTACCTCAGCGGCAAGCAAGGCGATTACTGCGGATGCGGACAATGAGACGGTCATATCTGGTGCCGTGCGTGGCACAGTGACTTCTGTATCAAGCTCAAGCAACGTCACAACCTATGACATGAACACCACTAACAACTTCTCAACAACCACCACTGAAACCACTGACATCACATTCAGCAATGAAACAGCAGGACAGTCTGGCAATATCTTGTTTGTCAACGCAGGTCATGTTGTGTCGATTGATGCAGATGTTCATATCTCAAACGCTGACCTCACTGCCATCAATGTCGCAGGCACGTACTTGATTGGTTATTTTTCGCCGGACGGAACCAATGTGTACATGTCAGCAACGCCAGCCTTGGTCGAGGGCTCATAATGTCTCTCATTCCTGTATCTGGCGGAACAAGCAGTAACGCAGGCGGGTTCTATCCTGTCTCGATAGACCAATCCCTACGGTTCAATGATGACGACTCAGCATATTTAAACAGAACGTTTTCATCTGAGGGCGATTTGGCTTCGTGGACGCTATCAACGTGGGTAAAGCTAGGTAATCCAGAGACCACTCTGTACTTTATGCAGACCGATGTAGCAAACGGTGATGGCATTCCGTTTTATGCATCAGATGGATACTCTGGTGTTCGCATGGAAATCAATAGCTCGGGCCAGCTTCAAATATATGCCTCTACGAACGGTAACGCACCCTACATCGGCTCTGGAACCAATGTTAGGTGGAACGCAACGACAAATGCGGTGTTGAGAGATCCTTCAGCATGGTATCACGTTGTTTTTGCCGTTGATCTTGACACATCTCCTTACTTCAAAATTTATGTGAATGGCGAACAGCAGACATTTGCAAGCTCAAGCACAACTGACGTTGGTGTATTTAGGCCCTTTAATAGAGCAAAAAGACACAATGTTGGTGCGTACTACAGAACATCGGCAAGTAATTTTGCTGACTGCTATCTTGCTGAATATCATTTTATTGATGGTCAACAATTAACGCCAAACAGCTTTGGCGAGTTAAAGAGTGGTGTGTGGATTCCTAAAGAAGTTGATGTGACATACGGCACGAATGGCTTTTATCTCGACTTTGCCAACAGTGCAGACATTGGCAACGATGTATCAGGTGAAGGCAACGATTGGACACCGA
>JGI11772J19994_1000355_pt1 | contig 10149 bp, 13 predicted proteins | sample Etolagsurwater0m_FD_19994 | JGI IMG/M metagenome (IMG submission 19994) | reverse complement strand
CGCTGCAGCAGCAGGTGGCGGTGGTGACACAGGCGGTGGTGACACAGGCGGTGGTGACACTGGTGGTGGAAGTCAAGAACCAACAGGTAAAACTGTAGTATCAACACAAACAATTATTAAAAATGGGAGAATAGTATTACAAACAATATATAGTGACGGATCAATAGATGAAAAAGATTTAGGTCCAAGTGATCCAGGTGTACCAAATCCTCCACCTCCTGCACCAGTTCCAGGAGATCCACAAGAAAGATTTAATGCTAGAGAGTTTGCACAAGCTAACTACAGCTATTTAGGTGCAGAGTTACTTGAAATATTTATAGGTGAATACAATTCTAATGGTGGTGACGTAGATGAAGCATTGCGTACAATGAGAGGTACACAAGCATACAAAGATAAGTTTCCTGGAATATTTAGAGAAGATGGTACAACACTTAGATTTTCTACAGAGACACCAGAACTAGATTACATTAAGATGAAGGAAGATTACTTTAACGCATTAGAAGATTACAATTTAAATCCTGATTACTTTGAAGACAAGATTACACAATTGTTTGAAAATGATGTAGATCCAGGAACATTTGCTACAAGATTAGATACTGCATATACATCACTGTTTAATCAGTTTGACGCAGTAAAACAATACTATGTAGAGAACTATCCTTCACAGTTTCCTACAACTGATGACATATCTGATGAAGCTATATTTGCTAGCTTTATATCAGAAGATGTATCAGCAGATATTATTGCACAAAGAATTAAAGTATCACAGATTGGTGGTGCATTTAAAGAAGAAGACTTTGTAGTATCAGCACAACAAGCACAACGATTAGTTAGTGCAGGTTTAACTGGTACTGGTGCGCAACAGTTAGCAGCTAGAGCAGAGACACAGCTACCAAGATTACAAAGACTTGCTAGAAGATTTACAGGTAGAGAAGATATATTTGGTTTATCAGAGTTTATTGAATCAGAAGTTTTTGGTGAAGGAGTATCTGCACAGTTACGTGAAAGACTAGAAGCAGAGCAAGCTACAGTGTTTACACGTGAAGGTGGCGCTGCACAAACACAAGCAGGTGTCACAGGATTGGTAGAACAATAATGTTTAAATGGGTTAGAGCAAGAAATAAAAAAGGTCTTTTTGTTGCTGATAAAGCATGGACCTTTTGGAATGACGCTTATAAAATTAAATTAACACAACCAGGAAAAAATGCGTTAGCAGTGATTTTATGTGTTATAATAATTGTATTGGCGTGGTCAGAATCCGCCAAGTAAATAATAGATCGACAACTCTGGCATAGGGTTCCTACGTCCTAGCCACGTATTAAATTCGTAGAGGTGTTGTATGCGTAATTACAGCGCCGATTCAGCATGTAAACAAATACTGTAATCACTCCCAATATGATCCACACCTTATTGGAGATTAGTGTAATAGTGTGAGAAATGGAGAATATCAATGACAGACGAAACAATGGAAAGCATGGAAACCAACGAAGGTATAAAAGGTTTAAGGGAAAAACTTAAATCTGTAGAACAAGAGAATAAAGAATTAAAGAATGTTGTAAAGACTTCTTTATTCAAAGATGTTGGACTAGATCCTAACTATGGCACAGGTAAGATGGCTTTTGATCTTTATGATGGAAAACCAGATACTGCAGAACTAGGACAATGGCTTAAAGAAAATTACAATATCGATACTGAAGTACAGCAGAACAACGAAGTAGCTGCTGCGAAGATCGCTGAAAGTGACCAAAAGCTAACACAAATACAACAAAACTCTGTAGCTGCACAGCCTGCTGATTGGACACAGAAAATGCAAAACGTTATAGCAAGTGGAGACACTTCTGTTAGAGATAGTCTAAGAGCAAAATTAGCTTTACAAGAAGAACTTAAAAGAAAATAACTCGTAAGAGAGAAAGGCACATTTAAACATGGCAGCAATATCAGGTGCAAATCCTATAGTCGCTAGTGACGTGAACAACTTTACTGGTGAACTGTTTAAGATCACACCTCATAGAACACCATTACTTGCAGCAGCAGGTGGTTTGAATGGTGGAAACGCTATCAGTAGCACATTCTTCCAATTCCAAACACAAGACAATGCAACTGTGACCTCTGTTACTCCTGATGATGAAGGTGGCGCACCTAACTATTCAGGTAGAAGCAGATCAGCACAACAAGGTGTTCTACAAATTTTCCATGAAGCAGCACAAGTATCTTATACTGCACAAGCAGCTTCTGCGGAAATTGTACCGTTTGATCTTAGCGGTAACTATAAAAACTCTGATCCTGCATTAGCATTAGCAGGAACAAATCCAATTACTGATGAGTTAGCTTATCAAATGGAATTAGTATTAGAAACAGTAGCAAAGAAAGTCGAATGGTCTGCATTTAACGGAACTTATAATGACGGTACTTCAGGTAATCGTCAGATGAGAGGTCTTAAAGCACATCAAGACTTATCAGGCGGAAACTCTGTCAACAATGATGACGGAGGATCTCCTGCTGCAGCACAAAAATTAAACTGGGCAATCATAGCTGACGCTATGAAAGCGTTATATGACGCAGGCGCACCAATGAGACAACCAGTACTTTTTGTTTCTCCAACAATGTTGTTGGATCTTAACAAAGAATTAGTAAGTGCTACAGTAGGATCCGTAAACTACGGTATTTTACCAAGAGACAGAAATGTCGGAGGTGTTGACATTGATACAATCGTCACACCATTCGGATCACTCGGAATGGCATTGTCTGACTTCTTGCCTGCAGGAACTATTGCTAGTTCTCTGCAAGCATTTATCGTTGACCTATCTTTTGTCAAACCAGTATTCCTTAACATTCCAGGTTATGGAACTATGTTTGTAAGAGACTTAGATCAAAACGACAACGCAAGAATTGCAAAAGCAGTATATATGGAAATGGCTTTCGATTTCGGACCACAACAATATCACTGTGCAATCGACAACGTAATAGGTTAATCCTATTAATTATTAATACTCTAAGACCGCTAATCCACCTTAGCGGTCTTTAGAGTATGTTAAAATAAGGACATCATGGCATACGGAATGAGTAAAAGCGAAGTAGCTTTAATAGATGTTTCAGAAGACGCAAGCAACAGCGAAGGTGTTAACGTAGAAAATATGTTACTCTGTGGTGTTGTTTTTCCTGCAACAATGACAGGAACAGGAATTACATTTGATTATTCAGTAGATAACTCTAGTTGGGTAGATGTATTTGAGACAGACGGAACTGAAGTATCTTATACAGTTAGCGCAGGTAATGTAGTTCGTATAGATCCTAGTGGTTGGGCATTTGCTTCCAATGGGTATATAAGAGTTACATCTGACGCAACAGAAGCTGCTGACAGAAAAATTAAATTATTATTTAGAACTGCTTAGGAGGACCAATGTCAACATTCGGTCAACTTATCGACAGAACTTACAGAGAGTATCTTAGACCTGTAGAGGAACAAGAACCGTTAACACAAGTTGCTAATCTTGATAGCATATCTGGTGGTGCGCAAGGTTTAACATCAAGTGGCACAACTTTACAGTACAAAGAAGGACTCTTTACACCAGAAGAAGAAGAGCTTATTGGTGCAGGTTCTGTATTAGAAATAGATCAAGAACTTTTAATGGTTGAAAACATTAATACAGTATCACGTGAAATAACTGTAGAACGTGGAAGGTTAGGATCTACTGCAGCAGAACATACTAACGATACAGATATAATTTTAAAACCTAAATATCCTAGATTAAATGTAGCTAATGCTATTGGTGATCAAGTCATAGGTTTATATCCTGCCTTATATGCCGTTAAGAAAACATCTATAACTACATCATCTACACAATTTGTAGAAATGCCTGCAGGTACACAAAGAATATTACAAGCAAAAATGGATAACTCAACATCTGGATCTTCTACTACTGTATACAGTGACGTTGCATTAGAGTTACTTACAGATTTTGCAGGATCAACAACAGAAGCAGCAGTACAATTTCCTACTGCACCTACATCAGGTAAAACTGTATATGTTGTTTATGCTTCAAAATTTACAAGACCTAGTGCAGAAACAGATGATTTAAATTCTGTATCTGGATTAGAAGATTTCCATGAGCAAATAGTTATGGTTGGTGCTGTAGCACAGTTACTATCAGAGCTAGATGTTGACGCTACAACACAAGATTACATTACAGAAAACTTAGAACAAAGAGGAATACCTGTAGGATCTGGAGAGAGATTACGTAACGCATTGTTAAGATACTACGGAGTATTATTAGATAGAGCAAGAAGAGAACAGAGATCACGCTTTCCACAAGGCGTAGAGTTATATGGAATCAGCTTTACCTAATGCCTTTACCTTCAACTTCTAACGTTACAAATCCGTTAGCTTTTGGCTACCAGGCACAAATATCTGATGGTATTACAGACATCTTACTTAGACTTGCAGTAGCACCAGGTAGAGAATTATCTATTACTACTGCACCACTATCTGCGCAACAAGTTAACACAGCGCAAGTACCTGAAGAGTTTAGAGCAGAGTTTGGTCAATCTTTTGCACGATCTGATTTTTCTGGTGGTGCAGGTTTAGATCAAGCACACCAAAGAATACAAGGTACTAATGACTTTAGAAGATTCTTTGATAGTAAAGGTATTGATGTATTTAAAAATGCAGATGATAGTGGTAAAGCATATAGCATAGAGTTACTCAGTGAAACTACTGCTGTAACTGCAAGAGCAAGTACAGAGACAGAGCAACACATTCTTTCACACGAAGATGTGTTGTATGTTGCACAAGGACATGACATATATTATTCATCTGATAATGGAGATACCTGGACACAAACAGATCCATATTCAGCAGGACCAGGTTTTGATGTAACAGGCATGGCTCTAGAAGGACACATATTGTATGTGTCTTTGAGTGACAGTACAGATAGTATTGTAAGACAATTAGACGCAGATGATATTGCAAGTGGTTGGTCTAACTATATGAATTTACATTCATCACATATCTATACAGGATTATTTAATGTAAAAAATTATTTGTTAGCTGTCGATACTGACGGACATTTACACGAACTAGACGGTACAGGCAGTCCTCCTATAATAAAAGATTTACCTTCAGGATCTTTATGGACATCAATTATTGATGGTGGTTCTGTAATACTTGCAGCAGCAGATGACGGATATATATATGCAATTAAAGATGATCAAACATCTGGTTTAGTGCTTGCAGGACAAACATACATAGAAGGTGAAGACATTGTAGATATGACAGAGAGTAACGGTATTATTTTCTTTTCTACATCACAAACATCAGCAGGCGGTGGAAAAATAGGAAGAGTGTATAGAGGAACTATTGCAACAGATGGTGTGCTGTATACACTTGATGACAGACAATTAATAAAAGAGTTTGGAGACAACGATACAACAGTAGATAAAAGTCCTACTGCATTTTTCAATACAAGAGACCAAATATATTTTGGTGTTATAGACAGCGCTAGTGAAACTGATCTATATTCTATTTATTTACCAACATTAGGTTACGCTAGAAATATTTATTACACAGGTACATCAGGCAAAATAAAAGGTATTGCTGTTGCTAATGGTAAATTATTCTTTTTAGTTACAGGTGTTGGTTTAATAAAAGAAGCAGCAACATTAGTAAGTGATGGTTATTTAATACTTCCTGCTGCAGATTTTTATACATCACAAGCAAAACAATGGATTGGTGGTCGTGTATATACTAACAATATACCTGCAGGATCAAGTGTGTTAGCAGAATTTAGTACAGAACTTGACGCATTAGAAAACCCAAACGCTTCAAGTTACTCTACTTTAACTAAAATTGAGACATCACAAAGTGGTAACGAAGTACCTATGATCAATGTTATAAATAGATGGCTAGTTGCTAAATTAACAATTAATGCAGACAGTGGTAGGACAGCTAGTCCTGAAGTTTATTCTTATAGTTATCGTGCTTTCCCAGAACCAGAAGATATTATTGCAAGAATACCTATAAACGTATCTGATCGTATAGAACGTCCAGGTAAACGTGCAAAAAATATACCTGGTATTGGTAAGAAATTATTTGACGCTGTAAAAAAACTAGAAGGTAAATCAGTTACTTTAACTTTATTTAAACCTGATGAAATTATTAGAGGTATTGTAGAAAACGTTACGTTACCCATACAAGAAATTACTAAGTTAGGATCTACTATGGTGTTTTGTACAATACAAGTAAGAGGTCAAAGACAAGCAGCAGGTACTGGTGAGATCTCTTCATTAGGCGCACTTGGTATTGGAAGATTAGGAATACACCAATATGGTGTGTGATATACTGACAAGGAGAATTTAGAATATGGCAGATACAAGAAAAGCAGCAGAAACATTTACACGTAACGCATTTGAAACTACATTGTCAAGTACGTTTGGTGCTAGTGATACTACAGCAACAGTAGCTTCTACATCTGGATTAACAAGTCCATGTTATTTAGTTATTGAACCAGACAGTGCTACGCAAAGAGAGTATGTATTTTTTGATGGAACATTTACAGCTACACAATTAAACACAACTACAACAGATAATAGATACCTTACAGGATCTGCAGCAGCTTCAGGTTTATCACACCCTCAAAACTCAAAAGTTCGTATGGTGCCTGTACAACAATTGTTTGAAGATATTTTTGACGCATTAGGTCAAGTAGTAGATGTAAGTTATTCTTCAGGAGACGCAGGCACACCTAAATTAGCAGCAGATTTAAACGCTAACAACAATAAAATTACAAACCTTACTACACCTACAGCAGCAGCAGACGCTGCAAACAAATCTTATGTTGACGCAAATGATTTAACATTGCTTGATGAAGATGACATGGTATCAGATAGTAATACAGCAGCAGCTTCACAACAATCAATTAAAGCATACGCAGATACTAAGCTACCTTTAGCAGGTGGAACAATGACAGGTGCTATAGTAGGTGCAGAACTTACTGATTATGTAGAAACAGATGTTTCTTTGTCATCAACATCAGGAGTAGTTGCAATAGATTTAGCTAATGGTAATACTGGTTCATTAACATTAACAGAAAATGTAACTGACATAGACTTTACAAATGTACCTGCTAGTGGTGTTTCATCATTTACATTAAAGATTACACAAGACGCTTCTAGTGCTTACACAGTTGCAATTAATGCTATTACAGTAAATGCAGGTTCAGATGTAACTGCTAAGACAGCAGGTGCAGGTGGTTTTACAATGACAGCAACACTAGGTGCAGAGGACCTTATGTTCTTTTTATTTTTTGACGCAGGAACACCATATCTTACAGCACAACAGGAGATGAGTTAATGTCTATGTTGATGTTGTTAAAAGAAGGTGGATCACTACTAATAGATAGTATTGGTGGTCCAATAGATGAAGATATAGATTTAATTGAATTTGGAGATTTAAAATTTATTTTGTTTGATAGTACACAAGATAATATAGACGGATCTACAGGTGAACTTAAATTTATATTATCTGATACAACACAAGACAACATTGCACTTTCTGGTAATAAGTTAAAATTTGTAGACTATAATGGAACACAAGACGATATAGGCTTAATATAAGGAATATAAATGGCAGAGTTTAGACCAATACACGTAACAAAAGACGGATCTGATACAGACGGATTAGCAGAGTTCTCTAATACTGACGGATTGCTTTTACCTAACTACAATGAAAAAGTACAAGCAGTATCTAGTTCATCTGGTGTAGTAGCAATAGATGTTTTAAGTGGTAATGTTGTTACTACTACTCTTACTGAAAATATTACAGACATAGATTTTACAAATGTTCCTGCATCAGGTTCTTGTGCTATAACTTGGATAGTTACACAAGACGCTTCATCAGCTTATACAGTTGCAATCGATGCAGTAACAGTTAATGGTGGTGGTGATGTTACAGCTTTAACTGCTGCAGCAGGTGGATATACTATGACAGCAACTTTATCAAAAACAGATGTTGTATCAATATTATTCATAAACGCAGGAACACCATACTTAAACGCAGTACAGGAGTTCTAAATGGCACCATTAGCTTCAGCTAGATTTGGATTTGCAGGTGGTGGAGTTATTGAATTAGAAGTTTCTTATCTAGTTATTGCAGGTGGTGGCGGTGCAGGTGGAAACTCAGGTGGTGGAGGCGGTGGCGGTGGCTATCGAAATTCTTATGCTTCTGAACTTTCTGGAAACCAAAGTTCAACAGAAACACCATTATTGCTTGACCCTTCAACAAATTATACAGTAACTGTAGGTGGTGGTGGCTCTGGTGCAGTTAACAATGGTGCTTCATCAGGAAGTAACAGTGTTTTTAGTACTGTAACTTCTACTGGTGGAGGTAAAGGTGCAGGTTCTGGTGCTACTGGTGGTTCTGGAGGTTCAGGTGGCGGTGGAAGTGAATTGTCTGGTACTAAAGGAAATGGTGGTGCAGGAACAGCAAATCAAGGTGGTAGTGGTGCTAAAGGTTATGGTAACACTAACCCATCTGCAGGTGGTGGTGGAGGTGGTGCTTATGGCAATGCTTCAACTACATCAGATGGACAAACACCAGTGGCTAGTGTCACAAGCACAGGTTTTCATGGTGGAGATGGATTATCTTCTTCAATAACTGGTTCTTCAGTAGAAAGAGGAGGCGGTGGAGGTTCTGGAGGTCGTGGTCATTATGGACTTGGAAATGGTGGTGGAGGAAATGGAAATACTTCAGGTGCATCAGTAGGAAAAAATGGTTTTTCTGGAACAGCAAACACTGGTGGAGGTGGAGGTGGAGGCTCACAATCTGATGGTGGTGTCAATCCTTCAGGTGGCAATGGTGGTTCAGGAATTGTCATTCTTCGTTATCCAGATACTTATACTATTACAGTAGGTGTTGGTTTGACTGCAGGCTCAGAGACTACTGATGGTTCAGAAAAATATATAGTATTTACAGCAGGAACAGGCAATGTTAGTTGGGCTTAAATAATGGCACATTATGCATTTTTAGATGAAAATAATATAGTAACAGAAGTTATTGTAGGTAAAGATGAAGATGACTTAGATACATTACCAGAAGGTTTTGCTGATTGGGAAGAATGGTATGCAGATTTTAGAGGACAAACTTGTAAAAGAACTTCTTATAATACAAATGGCAATAAACATTTATTAGATGGAACACCATTTAGAGCTAACTACGCAGGTGTAGGTTATACTTATGATGTAGATAATGATGTATTTATACCACTTAAATCTTATGCAAGTTGGGTAATAGATGAAACTACTTGGACATGGAAAGCACCAGTAGATGAACCTGATTTAACTGATGATGAAGTTGCTTCAAATAGTTATTATCAATGGAATGAAGATACAACTTCTTGGGACTTAGTTACACCATAAACATTTTATGATATAATCCTGCTTATGGATTTTATAATAGGACTGATCTAGCAAGGCAGAACTCCACCTCTGACTGTTAGATCTATTATTTATGAGCTTATCAGAACTTAGAGAACAAGCATTAGAGCGTGCTAACTATAAATGCGAATGGGCATATTGCACAGATAATAACTGGTTAGAATTAGCACACATACAGGGTATAGGTATGGGTGGCAACAAAAAACGTAAGTTTGATATAAATAATGTATGTATTTTATGTAAGCACCACCACGACATCTACGATGGTCGGCAACGTGTTGGAACTAGCGTAGCTTATAGAGATCTGTTAACTGCGTATTTAAAACTATCACGATAATTTCATCTGTTAAAATCTAAATATGGATTTTATTATAGGATTTCTACTCGGTATTTTTTTAAAAGATATTGGTAGATATGTTAAAAGATTAAGCACTTGGGATTGGGAAAATCGTAACTATTACGATAAGTCATACACCTGGAGTGATGATATATATATGTCAGAGGACGATCTTCCATAATGTCTGAACCAAATGGTAATGGTTTTACCACTAAGCAATATTTAGAACTTATCAAAGAAGGTCAGGCAGAATTGAAATCAGAATTAAAAAATATTAATCAACGCATTGATGTATTACACGAGAAGGTCAATGCAAAAATAGACAAGTCAGAATTTTATAAAACACTTTTACTAATAGCTACAGTTATATCATTAGTAGGTGT
>JGI11772J19994_1000353_pt1 | contig 10161 bp, 11 predicted proteins | sample Etolagsurwater0m_FD_19994 | JGI IMG/M metagenome (IMG submission 19994) | reverse complement strand
GCTGCTCGGGACCAGGTATCCCTGCTCCAGGGCCCACTCCTTGTGCAGGATCTGAATCACTGCTTGCTGCTTGTCGCTCATATCTTCTCCTTTCTTCTTTCAATTGTTTGTAATAATTTGGATGCCTAAATACAAAGCTCACGGGATTAGTGTTTCCCGTAAGCAATGTTTTTAACAGAAGGATCCCAGCAAGCTCTACAATCTTTGCATTCGTTTGATTGGTCCGGCGCTGGACAAGTTCTACCTTGACCGGATACTACCGTTGACGTGTTGGCCCAGTTGCCTGAAGCCGGCTGGTCAATCATCGGTATAGAAAATCGTAAAGTTAAATTGTCAGGAACCGCGCTCAAATATTTTTGAGTCCACGCTTCACGAGTTGGCAACCAGTGACTGGTCTCAGGGGTGAGCTTGGCCACGGCAAATATTTTTAGTAGGTGCTCTTCGTCCTGGACGTCGCCTGAGTCGTGCCATCTAAAATATTTAGATTTTTTAGAATTAATCAATAGCGCCATAGCTCCAACCCATAACGGTGACCTGATAGCCGCCAGCCTTCTGTATTGAGCTGCTTGTACAACTGGAAAAACATAACAGCCTTTGTCTGCATAACAACCTGAGCATACTGAGTCAGGTATTAATTTTAACCTGCCGCCGGTCTTGCATTCTGCTGCTGGTAGACCGTAGGCCCATCCTGGCATTTTAGAAGGTTTTGAAAGACCTCCAACTATTTTTAAAGCTTCACTTGTTTTCATTTTGCCTTTCATAAAATTTGTTAAACGCTTTTTCAGTTACAGCTGGAAAAATTTCTTCCGCAAGTTTTTTTCCAAAATTCATTTCTTCCACGCTTCCATGATCAATTAAAAATGCCCAAATTTCATTTGTTGGTTTGGACCATCTTTTTTGAAATTCTTTTAGAGTATATTCTTTTTCTCCAAAGTAATCGCTTAATTTAATTGTTTTTTCTTTTGTCATTTATACCTTTCTGTTGAACCTGTTTTTAACACGTAGACCTGGTTTAAAATAGTTACTATTTTGTCGCGCTTGACGCTTGCTGCTTGAGGCTTGTTGCTTGACGCTCAACTCTTTAAAAAATTTCCGGCAGTGGTTCAGGTATCCTTGCGGCAGCTGGTTATGCGGCCGCAAGAAATAATGTGTGAGATCGTTATTTTTAATTCTCATTCTTCCACTCTTTCGACAGTTCATCTGTCTCAGGTTCCGGGAAGCGTTTAGCTGTTTTTTCTAGATCCAACTTTACCAGTCTCAGGATCTCTTCCAGGGTGTTAGCTATTCTGTTTAGCTGTTCACCAGCTTCATATATTTTTAGTTTCATATTTACCTTTCTGTTACCTGCATTATGCATATAAATTTTTTACTTCATATGCGGTTAGCCGTCGCAGCTTGCTGCTTGCTGCTTGATGCTTGGCGCTCGACTCTCTTTCTACTTTAGAATGATTTTTAGAATCATTCTAAACTGGCAATTATTAGCAGGACCATCCATTCTTTCACCCAAACTCTTCTAGAAATTGGGTACTGTTACCGCCGGCATGGTCCAGCAAATGATCAGTCACTATGCTACGCGGGGCCTGGAGACCGCTAGTTATCCAGTCTCATCGGGGGCCTATTCCAATGGTCTTCACCCGTGTTCTAGTGTTTATTCTCACAGTCAACAATGACTGATCCCAGATCCATCGGTGGTCGGCAACGAAACTAATCATTACATCCGTCGGCCAATGGATCAGGGATCAGTGGGCTATACTCGGGATCAAACCTTTCTAGCCGTAATCCTACTTGCTTTTTCTGGTGCAAGTCCCATACTAATTTGAGTTTTTTAATTCCGTAATTAGCAAAAGGGAATATCTCCTATATAATCCTATTGACAAATAAAGTCAATAGTATAAATTAAAAAAATAAAAATAATTAACAGAAAGGTCAAAATGACAAAAATAAGAATGAATACTGAACTACGAAACAAGTTGTTCAATAAAATAAAAAATGTCTTTGAAAACGAGGACACTCAAGAACGAGAGGCATATCTTCAAGCAAGAGAAGATGTTGAAAGACAATATGAACATGCTCATAGACTTGCAGTTGATGTTGTTGAAAGAGCATATCCACCAGAAGATGTTGCAGTATTAAGACAATTCAAAAAGAAATATGGACAACCTTGTGATGTTGTTGCAAAAGATAAATGTTTTTATTTTGCACACTCGGAAGATTTAGACGACGAGGGCGACACTAAAGAAACTAAATCACATTTTGATTTTGGTTTGTTCGGTAATCTAAATGGTAATGAGTATAGTAGTGATGAGGGTAAAGAGTTTGCAGTTGCATATTTTAGAGAAGATTTAAAAGCAATGGATTGCAACCCAGATATCTTTGCACAACAATCAGAAAACAAGGACAACCCACATAAAACAAAACATGTTGAGGCATGTATGAAAGCACTTGGATATAGTGGTGGTTATCATTCTTCTGGTAGTGATACAGGCATGGCTAAAACTTTTAATGACCAATACTATCTTGATGTTATTGGAACTAGCTACTGTCGTTCAAGAGCAATCGCATGTACCAAAGATGAGTACGAACAATTTGAGGCATGGCGAATTGCAAAAGGTAATCTAGTATCTAAACATAAAACATGGATTGATAGTATTACCAAACAATGCGACCAATTAAAAATTGGATTGAAAGCATATAGATATCTAAGCGAGGGGATTGAACTTGCAACAGAACTTGGAATACAAGTTGATGAGGCAGAACTAATCCGAACTAACTCAACAGGCTTAACTATCTATAATCCTAGTAATCTAGCAAGTATGATTAAGGGGTTAAAAAATAAACATCAATCAAGAGAGGCTAAAATATTGGCAAGAAAAAAATACGAAGAAAGTCTAAATTAAGTTTGACAATTATGGGACTATCCTATAAGATAGTCCCATAACAGAAAGGTATAATATGATAAAAGATAAAACATTTAGAATAACATTCAAAAAAGCCAATGGAGAGGAAGTAACTAGATTTGGTAAGTTTGATGACAAGTGCAGATATTGGACTAGTAAAGTCGGAACTGCATTAATCACTTATTTTGATTTAGATAAAAAAGGATATAGAACTGCAAGTGGCAGTTGGAAAGTGAGGTACTAATGCCAGAACTTAAAGAAGAACATTTTGAAGTGATTGATAGTAACAAAGCGAAAGCACATGAAGAACAAAAAGAAATGCGTGAGGAATTAATTAATTGGATTAAGTCTTGCGATAAGTTTCACATGTTAGAACTTTATTCTGAAATGAGAAGAATGAAAAGGAGTTGGGAATAATGAGCGATTATGTTTGGTGCCATGGACCTAATTGTCATGAATATAGAACACAAGACAGGATAAGAGGCAGTAAAGGCAGTAAGGTTTTAAGAACTAGAAAAATAAAACAATACGATTACAGAAATATGTATTCATATTTTTGTAGTAATGGTTGCTATAATGAGTTCGCTAATAAATATGTTGAACAAGTTATTGCCATTGCACCTAGACGCGAGCCACTAGAAACACCGATTGATAGAGTGGAGAAAGTTAAACATGAAAACGATTATCATTCATGGACAGAAACAAGGATAATAACTAAAGAGGTGTGACAACTTTATCCATGGACCATGCCTCATGGTCCATGGTACAAGACCTTATTAACAGAAAGGAATATTATGACAAAGAAAACAATCAAAGCCGAGTACATGCCAGGAGGCGCAAGACGTCAAGAGATGCTAGACAAAGCAGTCGAGTATCTTAGAACCCCTGGTGCAACGCAACAGATCAAACATGAGTTCTGTTTAACTTACCTCAAGATGACTGAGACTGAATACCTTGAGGCATTGAACAAAGCAACCAATGGCGCAATGGTTCGTGATCTTTGGAATTAATTAGTTGACGCCCTATCCTATTTATTATAGGATAGGGCATTAACAGAAAGGAAAATATGAACACACAAACTAAACAAGACGAGAGAACAGAGGAACGTAAGAATAGATTTACAGGCGAGTCTATTATGCTTACACCTACTGAGGCTATCAAGCATGACAGAATATTCATGAATGAATTAGCCGCAACACTCGAAGATAAACAAGCGGGCTTCGATGGGTTCTCTAAGTTGTGGGAGAAAGTAAGAGCCGACATCAATTGGTTTAGACAACACAACGCCAAAGCTTACATGGTTCTGTTAGACTAGGTGTCATGGGCCAGGGGTCAAGCCCCTGGCCTCTAGTTATTCTGGATAGAGGTACCAGGCCAAATCCAAAATTTGCATTTTTATATATAATCAATTATACATGTACAAAAAGGGGTCCCTATAGGTGCGACATTTTGCGGAGTTTTAGATACTTAAAGGCATAAAATACTTATCGGGGTTAAAAACGTATGTACAAAAATTTTTTAGAAAATTTTTTCGAATGACATTATGAAGATAGACATAGAAAAGTTAAAAAAGTTTGAAAAGCTACCACCTGATGTAAAAAGAGAATTATCTCTTGTGATGGCTAAGTGGAAAGAAAAGAAAAAACAAGCTGATATTAAAAATGATTTCATGGCATTTGTTAAACATGTATGGCCAGATTTTATTGAAGGTGCACATCACAAACAAGTAGCTAAAAAATTTAATGACATTGCACAAGGAAAAATAAAACGTGTTATAATTAACATGGCACCTAGACATACTAAGTCTGAGTTTGCATCTTATTTGTTACCTGCGTGGATGGTAGGTCGTAATCCTAAATTAAAAATTATTCAATCAACTAACACAACTGAATTATCTGTAAGGTTTGGTCGTAAAGCAAAACAACTTATGGATTCTCCAGAATACAAAGAAGTATTCCAAACAAGATTAAAAGAAGATAGTCAAGCTGCTGGTAAATGGGAAACCCAACAAGGCGGTGAGTATTATGCTGCTGGTGTTGGATCTGCAATTACTGGAAGGGGTGCTGACCTATTAATTATTGATGACCCACACACTGAACAAGATGCAATGAATGCACAAGCATTAGATAGAACTTACGAGTGGTATACATCTGGTCCACGTCAACGTCTTCAACCTGGTGGAACAATTGTAATTGTAATGACTAGATGGAATGAAAAAGATTTAGCNGGANGATTAATTAGATCACAAAAAGAACCTAAGGCGGATCAATGGGAAGTTATAGAATTTCCTGCAATCCTTCCNACTGGTAAACCCCTGTGGCCTGAATACTGGAACCTGAAAGATTTAGAAAGTGTCCGTGCATCTATTCCTCTTTCAAAATGGAATGCACAATACATGCAAAATCCTACAGGAGAAGAAGGAGCATTAATCAAACGTGAATGGTGGCAAGACTGGGAAGGAGAACTTCCTCCACTAGAACATGTTATACAATCATATGATACAGCGTTCATGAAAAAGGAGACAGCTGACTATTCTGCTATTACTACCTGGGGAGTATTTACACCAAATGAAGATAGTGGCCAATGTTTAATATTAGTAGATGCATTAAAAGGAAGGTATGAGTTTCCTGAATTACGTCGTATTGCATTAGATCAGTACGGCTACTGGAATCCGGAGACAGTGATCATTGAAGGAAAAGCTTCAGGGCTTCCATTAACATATGAGTTGCGAAAAGCAGGGATACCTGTTATAAATTACACTCCCTCTAAAGGTAATGATAAACATACGAGGGTAAACAGCGTTTCGCCGTTGTTTGAGTCAGGACGTATATACGCTCCTAAAGAAATGGAGTTCGCACAAGAAGTTATTGAAGAGTGCGCTGCATTTCCATATGGAGACCACGATGACCTTGTGGACTCGATGACTCAAGCAGTGATGAGATTTAGACAAGGTGGATTGATTCAACACCCAGAAGACTACGAGGATGAACCAATGCCACAGAAACAAAGGACATATTATTAATGGATCCAAGACTTAGATTTTTAATGGCACTTCGTAACTTGTACAATAAAGGTGCAGTTAAAACTATTAATGAAGCAATGGACTTTGCAAAAAGAGAGTTTGGTGAAATTAATGATTTATTTAAAAGACAGATCGAACAAGTATTTAAAAAACCTGTAGAAAAAACACCTAAACCAGGTGAAGGTGGGATTACTTCTATTAAGAACGCTCCAAAGAAAAAAGATGAAACGGCTCAGGCCTCAGGGTCCATCATGGATCAAATAGAAGCATCTAAGAATAAAATTGAAGGGGCTAGTAATAGAATCACAGAGATACAAAAAGAGATTGATCAAATGTATAAACCAAAACCTGAAACATCTCCATTAATGGAGAGATTAGAAAAAGGTATTGAAACTTTAAAAACTATGAAACAACCTGGAATGGACTTAACTGTAGGATTAACTAGAACTGCTGTTAGAAAAATTTTAGATAGATCAGGAATTCAAGTACCAGATAAAGCAGATCCAATAGATTTTTTTGTACAAGAATTTGGAGCAGATGCATTAATGGATGTTAAGAACGTCGCAGAAGAAATGATTGAAATTGAAAGCATGGGTAAAGCGACAAAAAGTATGGATGAGATTTTAGAACAAACAGGAATGTTTAATATTAAAAGAGACCCCAATGCACCAAAAGGTATTTCTAATGAAGAATTAGAACAAATTAAAAAAGAAGTTGATCAAGAAAAACAATTAAAAGATTTTGATCCAACAGATAGAGAACCAAATTCAAAGGGCGGATTAAATACTTTAATGGCTTCTAACGATATGAATGAAAGACTTTTAGAAAAATTATATGAAGATTTTTTAGAGCAAGGTTTTTCTCCAGAAGAAGCTGCAAGAAAAGCTAGAGAAGCCTTTAGTGAAAGATCTGATGCAGCTATGGGTGGTAGAATTGGTTATGCGGATGGTCCTGAAGATCCTAAAAATAAAAAAGGAATCATGAAGGTGATTAAAAAAATTCCTAAAGTAGGTAAAGCTGTTGGAGGATTAGAGGCAGCGTATAATGCTCTTTCTAAAAAATTTGGATCGGATGTAATTAAAACTGCAGATGAAATTCCACCAAAAGAACCTAGTGAATTAGCAAAAGCAGTACAAGGTTTTGAATCAAGAAATCTTAAAATGACAGATATTATAAATGATGTAAAAAAATTGTCTCCAATAGATGCTATGAAAGAAGTAAATGAAGTTGTTGCTAAAAGAGGTAAGTATAAAAATTTATCAGATGAACAAGTTAAAAAAATATTTGATGATACACAAGATCATATTTTTGAAAGAGATGTTAAACCTTCTGAGTTTGATGTAAATTTTGATGATGTTGATGAAGCCTATGGTATGGCTCCTAAAATGGCGGAACGATTTGAGTTAAAACGAAAGTATCCAGGTATTGATGATGATTTATTAACTGCAATTATTGATGATCCAGATCCTAATAATAAAGCACAAGTGCTTGCAACATTAGAACAACTAATGGCATTACAAAGACAAGGTAAAACTCCAGAAGAAGCAGTAGACATAATCAAACAAACAATGTTTAAAGGCAGAAGAGATAATTCAAAAGGCGGCTTACAGTATTTAATGGGGCTGTAACATGGAGATCGGAAAATTTAAATTAGCAAAAGCTGATCTCGTAAGACCACCCAATAAACCAGCTCAAGAACAGATCATCCCAAAACAAAAACCATATACTGAAAAAGTATTTAAACTAGAAGTAGATGACTTTATAAAAGGTTTTATCGGTGGCTTTCCAAAAGATGAAATGCTTTTAAAAATACAAAGTGTTTTAGATAAAGCTGTCGATGCAGGAGCCATAGAACCTCAAGAAGGAATAAAATATTTAAGAGAAAGAAAACAACAGCTCGTAGATTTTGCAAGAGAGAACTACGGTCAAGAGTTACCTGGTATTGAAGATAGAGAAAATTTTTACGCAGGAAGTTCTTTAGAACAATTTGGATCAAAGATAAAAGATCTTCATTTAAAAGGAACATCATCACCTAAGATAAATGAACTTTTAGGATTTGAAAAAGATAGAAGCACTACTATTGATAGTTTTATCCAATCAATGAAAGAAGGTAAATCTCCAATAAAAATTACTGCAGATGAATTATCCAAAAGACCTAATATAAAAGGAACAAACATATTAGGTAAGCCAGGTGAAAGAGTAAAAGATTTAAAAAAATATATTTCTGATTTTGAAAAAAAAGAAGGTAGACTACCTTCTAAAGCAGAGCTCAGAGCTGCAAATTTTGATTTAGCATCTACAATAAATCCAGCTATTGAAAGAGGAGATATAGAGGTTCTCCCTGAAGGTGAATCAAGAACACGGGGAGGATACACAAGAACTAATAAAGAATTACAATTATTAGCAGACAATCAAAAAGTATTAGATATATTTAGAAAAGGTGATCCTTCATTAAAAGATTTAGAAACAATTAAAAAAGTTATTGGCCCTGTTTCTGATAAAGTTGCCGCAAGTAGAATACTTCAACTTGCAAATATATTTGCAAACACAGGTGTAGAAGAAGCAAGGGGTTTAAATATTAAACCTAAATTTAAAAAGAATGCTTTAAAAATTATAGAAGCTTCAGATTTTCAACCATATATAAGAGATGCATATGAAGAACTTATTGGTAAATCAGTCGGTGAAAAAAGTATTAAAAAAATTAAACAAGAAATTAGAAAAAGTGATTTATATAAACAATCTGATTTAAGTAAATTTTATAACATCGATGAATTACTTGGTGTTACTTCATCTGTAACTAAAGGCACTACTCCTTATGGAATATTTGGTCAAGTTATAGAGGGAGGAATAAATAGGCAAGAAAAACTTCAATGGGATGCTAAAAAATCAAAACTAGAATTAAAACTACAAAACGCTATTAAAAAGTTTGGAAGAAATTCAAAACAAGCTAATGATGTTAAAAAAGAATTTAATAAAAAAGCTAAAGAAGCAGAAGAAGCTATAAATTATGGAAAAGCAATAGGAGCAAAAAAAGTTACTCTACCTAGAATAAGCTTTAGGTCTCCTAACTCTACTATAGCTAATTTCAAAGATTTTAATAAAAATTATAAAAAAGCATTTATGGATAATTTTAAAGAAAAAGGTTATTCATTTGAAATACCAAAAAATATTAGAACTATACCTCAACTAAGAGATGATATCAAAGATCCTAAAAGTTCTACATATAAGTCACTTATAAATTCTCTTAAAAAAGGATTTAACGAATATGATGAAAAAAAATTATTTCAAAAACTGAAAGATGCCACACCTGAATCTATAAAAAAGAATCTTAAATTTATCCCACGTATCGCATCTTTAGAAGATGATTTTACAGGACCAGGTGGATATCCACTTACAGCAGGATTAGATCCAAGTATTGGAATTAAACCTGTGGAAGAAGAACAAGAAGGTTTTGTAGAAAGAAATCCTCTTACTACAGCAGCAGCAGGAACTACTGCAGCAACAGGAGCCTTAACCGGATCTAAGTTATTAAAATCAGATCCATTAAAAAAACCAAGACGTTTTACAAAACAAATTGCAAAATTTCCCCTAAAAGCTTTAGGATCTTTTCCTGCAGCATTATATTATGGTGGACAAACTGTTAAAGAAGGAATGGAGGAAGGTAAATCTTTTGCAGATGCTGTTACAGAACCTGAAGTTGGCTTAGAGTTGCTATTACCAGAACTTTTTAAAAGATCTGGATTTAAAATTTTTAATCCATTAGTTAAAGCTTCTACACCCACTGGAGTAGGAATTACCGTTGGTGGAACTTTAAAAAACAGAGCACAGTCGATGATGGAACAAGCTGAAGGTATAACCCAATTGCCTGAAGGTGAAGCTCAAAGACAATTAATAGAAGAATATGCTGCTAAAGATTATAAAGGATATTACAATCAAGGAGGTAGAGTTAATTTTAAAGATGGTACAGAAGTTCCAGTTGTAACTGTTGACGATAAAATAGATGAATTAATTTCTTTTTACCAAGATTATTTAAAGCAGGGTGGCAAGATGAATTTTATGACTTTTGCAAAAAAATATATTCCACAAAATTTTGCAACAGGTGGTAGAGCAGGTTTTGCAGATGGACCCGAAGATCCAAGTAAAAGAAAGTTTATGAAGATTGCAGGAGGTCTTGCATCATTACCAATTATTGGAAGATTTTTTGATGTTGCACAAGTTGCAGAAAAAGCTGCACCTGCTGTG
>JGI11772J19994_1000351_pt1 | contig 10227 bp, 11 predicted proteins | sample Etolagsurwater0m_FD_19994 | JGI IMG/M metagenome (IMG submission 19994) | reverse complement strand
ATTTGCAGGCATTGGCATAATTTCTTGTTCACCCAATATTCTAGCAACTCTTGTTGTTGGTTGTGCACCTTGGCTTAACCAATACTTAATTCTTTCAGCCTCAAGACCAATTCTTTCTTTTTTATCTTTTGGCAAAAGAGGATTAAAAAATCCAAGTTTTTCTATAAATCTACCATCTCTTGCAAAACGACTGTCTGCAACAACAACTTTGTAAACAGGTCTTTTCTTTGTTCCACCTCTTGATAACCTTAACTTTAACATTTACTCTCCTTTTTTTATTTTAGTTGATTGAATAACTCTGGTGGTATTCCTTTGTCAGACATACCCTTCAGATTTCCTTTGGACATCTTTTTCATCATTTCAGACATCATTTTAAATTGTTTTAACAATTTATTGATAGTGGCAGAATCTGTTCCTGAACCATTAGCAATTCTTTTTTTTCTAGAACCATTAATTATTTTTGGGTTCTCTCTTTCCTTTTTTGTCATAGACAAAATAATAGCTTCATTTTTTGTTATTATACTTTCATCAATACCAGCAGACTCCATTTGGGATTTAATTTTTGAAACACCTGGCATAAATGACATTATCCCTTCTATGCCTCCCATTTTTTTCATTTGTCTTAACTGTGTTAAGTAATCTTCCATAGAAAACTCACCTTTTTTTAAGTTTTCTTCAGTCTTTTTAATATTTTCTTCACCGAGATCCTGAGCAGCTTTTTCAACAAGAGATACGATATCTCCCATACCTAAAATTCTATTAGCTATTCGATCAGGGTGAAATACCTCAAAATTATCAATCTTTTCTCCAATTCCTAAAAATTTAATTGGTACTTGAGAAATATATTTCATACTTACAGCAGCGCCACCTCTTGCATCACCATCTGCTCTAGTTAAGATAATTCCAGATAAATTTACTGTATTCTTAAATTCCTTGGCTACTGAAGCAGCAACTTGCCCTGTTAAAGAGTCTGCTACTAAGAAAGTTTCTGTAGGATTTATAACACTTTCTATCTGCTTAATTTCACTCATCATTTGTAAATCTATTTGAGTTCTACCCGCGGTATCAAATAATATGATTTCAGCACCATTAAGATTAGCAGCACTTACAGCTCTTCGACAGATATCCACTGGCTGTTGCCCATTAATTATTGGAAGGGTTAAAATACCATTTTGTTCTCCTAGAGCCCTTAATTGCTCTTGCGCAGCTGGTCTATAGATATCTAAACTGACCATCATCACTTTTTTCTTTTTTTGATTTTCTAGGTATTTGGCTAATTTTGCAGTAGTAGTTGTTTTACCAGAACCTTGAAGCCCAACTAGCATCATTGGTACTGGTGGAACAGCGTTTAGATTAATTTCATCATTTTTTTCACCAAGAAGATTTACAAGCTCATCATAAACAATCTTAACAACCATATCTCCTGGAGAGGTAGATCTAATGATTTCTTGACCCAAAGCCTTAGGTTTTACTTTTTCGATAAATTCTTTTGCAACATCCAGTGAAACATCAGCTTCTAATAAAGCTTGCCTAATTCCCCGCAACCCTTCATCTACTTGTTTTTCATCAAGAGATGGTGCCTTTTTTAAAGAAGAAAAAATTTCTTCGAATTTATTTGTTAAATTTTCAAACATATTTATTACGCACAGCAGTAACCGCACTAGTGGGCGAACCCTCGCTGACTAGTGTCGATCTCTTTGTTTCCAAAGACACCGCAAATTTAACGTTTTTGCGGAAACGGGGTCAAACTATAATAGAGGTTCAAAAAGTCAATAAATAAGTTAAATAACTATATATGGATATAAAAGCATTTAAAATGGATGGTTTAGGCAATGATTTTGTTATTATTGATAACAGAAGTAACCAAATTCATCTTTCAAATGAACAGATAGTAAAAATCTGTAATAGAGAATTTATTGGATGTGATCAATTAATTATCATTAAAGACAACAGTGAAACAGATGCATCCGTTGAGTTTTTTAATTCAGATGGAAGTCCTTCTGGGGCTTGTGGCAATGGAACCAGATGCGTGGCTGATTTATTATCAAAAGAAAAAAAGAAAAATTCAATTACTGTTACCACAGAGTCAGGCAACCTAAATTCAAAGATCTTGGGTAACAACATGGTAACAACACAAATTGGAGTTGCAAAAACAGAATGGCACGAAATTCCTTTATCTAAAAATTTAGACACTAAAAATTTAAATATAAAAATTTTAGATAGTGATAATAAAGAGTTTTTCGGTGGCATGGCAATTAATGTGGGAAACCCTCATTTAATATTTTTTATCAAAAATCTTGAAAAATTTAATATTGAAAAAATTGGTCCTCAATTAGAAGTGCATGAATTTTTTCCAGAAAAGTGCAATGTGACTATAGCAGAAGTTGTTAATAAAGATTTAATTAAAGTCAAGGTTTGGGAAAGAGGAGCAGGTCTTACAAAAGCATGTGGGACAGCTGCTTGCGCAACTGCAATGGCAGGGAAATTAAACAATCTTACAGAGGATAAAGTTGATATTCAGTTTAAATCAGGAATATTAAACATATCAATTGATGATCAAAATATGATTCATATGAAAGGTCCAGTTTCAAATATTCAAGATATTGAAATTAAATTATAATGGGATTTTTTGACAAATTTAAAATTGGTTTTAAAAAAAGCGCCTCTGCATTTACCTCTGGTTTAAAAGAAATAATCATCAAAAAAGAAATTGATGATAAAACTTTAGATCAAATTGAAGAATATTTAATTCGATCTGATGTAGGAGTGCTAGCTGCTGAAGATATAAAAAAAATAATTTCAGAAAAGAAAATTGACCCAAAAAAAAATATTAATGATGAGGTTAATTTAATCTTAAAAGAATATATCATTTCTATAATGCAGCCTCTCGAGAACCAAGAATTTTTTAAAAAAAAAGACAAACTAAATGCAATATTAATCTCGGGCGTCAATGGAGTTGGTAAAACAACTACCATTGGTAAAATAAGCAAAATTTTAAAAAATAACGGTAATAAAATAATGCTTGCTGCTTCAGATACTTTTAGAGCAGCAGCAATAGAACAATTAGAAAATTGGGCAAATAAAGTTGGAGTTGAAATTACAAAATCAACTCAAGGTTCAGACCCAGCATCAGTTGCCTACAAAGCAATAGATGAAGCCTTAAAAAATAACTTTGACCAAGTTTTAATTGATACCGCTGGAAGATTACAAAATAAAAAAAATTTAATGGAGGAATACAAAAAAATTGCCAATGTTACAAAAAAAATTGATATTGAAGCACCTCATGATGTAATTTTAATTTTAGATGCTACCTCAGGCCAAAATGTTTTAAATCAAGTTGAAGAATTTAATAAAATTATACCAATCACTGGAATAATTATGACTAAATTAGATGGCACTGCCAAAGGGGGGATTCTCCTTGCGGTAGCTAAAAAATACAAATTACCAATTATTGCTTTAGGGTTGGGAGAAAAAGAGGATGATTTACAAATTTTTGAAGCTGAAAAATTTGCAGATGCTTTTATTCAAACTAATTAATTAAATTACTAGATATAAGAGGCTTATAATAACTACACTTGTAATTTTCCTCAAATTGGNAATGACCACATTTTTTAGCAATTGATGAGATAATAAAATCAAGTTTTCCATTTGCAGGATAAAGTTCAAGTTTTTTACTGTGAATATCAAATTTAAAATTTGCATTAATATTCTTAATTGCACTAACCATAACTAAAGTGGTATCATCTTTTAGAAGATAATAGGCAAAATCATCTGGAAAAACAGGGAAGTCATACTCTTGAAGCAAATATCTTGCTTGAGAGGGAAACCATTCATATGAAATTAAAGGATCAGAAGAATTAGTTTCATAGTTATGAATGTAAAGATCNTTTGGATAATCACTTATATAATTTGAATTTTCCCCTTTNGCTAAAATAGCTTTTTCTCTAGTTTTAAAGTAAAGAGCAAAATTTTTATTATGAGAATTCATTTGATCAATATAAAATAAATCGTNAGCAGAAAAATTTTCTTCGCTAGAAAATAAATTATTTTGTAAAAATAAGCTTAATAAAAANACTAATAGAACTTTTTTCATAANTATTTTTAGAAAAAAAGTTTGTAATATATTTGTTTGGAATGTGGCCTAATTTAAACTCTTTAAAAATAAATTTAATTGACCTATTAATTTTTCATCAAATTCCATCATATGATCATCATTTTTAGTAAAATATGAAAACTTTGGATTATTGGCCTCTTGAAAAATTTTTTGACCCATTGCAAAAGGGACTATCTGATCAGCTTCACCATGCATAACTAATATTGGAGATCTAATGTTTTTAATTTTTTTAATATTTTCATATTTATCTCTTAATAGTAATTTAACTGGTATGTATGGGTAAAATTTTTTTGCAGCATCTACCATTGATGTAAAGGGTGTCTCTAAAATTACACCAGCAAAATTATTATTCTGAGCAATCTCTGTTGCTATACCAGTACCTAAAGATTCTCCATATAAAACAATATTTTCATCCTCAACTCCATAATTTTTTATCCACCTAACTGCACTTCTTCCATCTTCATACAAATTATTTTCAGTAGGTTTGCCTTGGTTTCCACTAAAACCTCTCCAGGCAATAATTAAAAAATTAACATCCAGATCTTTTAAACGATTTAGTTTGTAAATTCTATTTTCTAAAGTCCCGGCGTTTCCATGAAAAAAAATAATAGTTTTAAATTTTTCTAAATCTTTTTCATGAAACCAACCAAGTAATTCTAAATTGTCTGATGTTTTTATTTTAACTTTCTGTATCTCGGCACTTAAATTATTTCCTGAATAATTGTTTTCATTAGGATGATACAACAAGCTGCGTTGATAAAAAAATAAGAATATTATTACAAACAAATAAACCAATATAATTAGACTGATTAATTGCAAAAAAATATTCCTAGGTTTTTTTAACATTATTTTTTCTAGCAAGATAAATTCCAAAGAATACCAAAATAGTCCCTATTAAATGGTAGCCCTCTAATTTTTCATCGAATAAAAAATAGCCATAAATTGCTGCATAAATAGTAAAGATATATAGGGTAAAACCAGTAAGAGATGCTCCGAGTTTTTTTTGGGCTACAGTATAAAGTGTAAAAGCAATAATACCTGGGCTAATTGCTGCAAAAATAACCCATGCAAAAAAATCTGAATCGAAGAAAGTTCTTTCAATAAAAACTTCTTCAACAATATAAAATGGTAATAAACTTATGGCACCAAATAATGCAACCAAAGTAAATCTTTGAAAAATTTGTAAATTAGTCTTCCAATAAAATAAATAGATTGAATACAGTGCCCAACCTATAGCAGCCCCTAACATCCATAAATCTCCTAAGGTAAACTTTAAATTTATCAATAAATTGATGTCTCCTTTTATAATAATTGCAAAGACTCCAACTAAACAAGCGATTAAACCTATAACTTTGATAAAATTTATTTTTTCTTTAAAAAAGATACTTGAAATTAAAATTATAAATACAGGAGATGAAGTATAAATAATTCCCATATTGGCAACTGTTGTTGTCTGCCCTGCCAAGAATGGAAACGCTCCACAAACCCCACACCCCAAGGCTCCTAAAACAAATAATTTTTTATATTCATTCTTAACAGATTATAATTTTTCCTTAAAGATAAATAAGTAAACGGTAACAAAATTAGAAAAACCACAGTCCATCGCCAAAAGGCTAAAGAGATTGGAGGAACATATTCTACACCTCCTCTTGCTACGATTAAATTACTAGCCATAAATATTGGCTGAATAAATAATAATAAGAATGACCAAGAACTTTTATTGTGATCAGTCAATTTATAAATTTTTAGCTTTTATCGAAAAAAGCTTCATAGATCATCATTACGATGGCAACTACCATTAAGATATAAACAGGTAGTACATCTACAAAGCCTATCATCATTGATCGCGTTAGTGTTGTTGCTAAACCAACTAGAAAATATATTGCAAAAGATAAACCAATAATTGTCGTAATTTTACTCATTTTATTCCTGACATTCCTTTTCTAACCAGTTGGCAACCCCTAAAAATCTATGATCATCATAACGATCACCAATTAATTGAACACCTAATGGTAAATTATTTTCTCCCTCAAGTAAAGGAAGAGATATACACGGTGTTCCTAAATAAGACCAAACTCTGTTAAATTCTGCAGTACCTGTGCTTTTAAGCCCTTTAGGTGCAACTCCTGGGCTAGAAGGTGAAAGAACACCATGATAATCCTCAAATACTTCTTTATATGACTCATAACTTCTTTTCATAAAATCAATTGCTTCAGCGTACTCTTTTGCAGAATGTTTATTACCATTTGCAATTGCAGTTTGCATATATTTTGAAAGTTTATTTTTAAATTTTTTATAATAAAGCGAAAAGTTGTTTGCTAAATCAGTTTCATGGATAATTTGATGATACTTATGAATGTCTTTAAAATATGAAGGTGTGTCAAAGACTTCAATATTTTTTGAAAATGATTTAATAAAATATTCAAAAGATTCTCGAGATTTCTTGTCAATTATTTTCCAATGATCAGTTTTATAAAATATAAACTTAGGCTCAAATAATGGACCTTTTTTAGTTTCAGCCAATATATTTTCAGCAGAATAATAGATCGTAGCAGGATCGAATGGATCTTTTTTAATTAAAACTTTTGCCAATAATGCTATGTCTTCTACCGATCTTCCAAAAAGACCTATGTGATCTAAGTTATACGATGTTCTTAAGACACCATTTCTAGAAATTAAACCATAACTTGGTTTATAGCCAACAACACCACAATAAGATGCTGGTCTAATAACGGAGCCTCCGGTTTGTGATCCTATTGATAAAGGTGCCATGAATGATGCTATTGCAGCCGCTGAGCCACTAGATGATCCGCCTGGTGTTCTTGTATAGTCATGTGGATTGGTAGTTTTAGGTGGTCCTAAATAAGCAAGCTCTGAAGTTGCTGTCTTACCCATGATTATTGCGCCCGCAGCATGAAGTAAGTCTACAATTTCTGCATTTTGGGAATAAGATTTTCCTTTTCTAATAACAGTTCCACATTCTGTTGGCATATCAACAGTGCCTATAATATCTTTTATAGCTATAGGAACCCCATGCAAAGGACCCAAAGGTTTTCCAGATCTTCGATGATCATCAGACTCTGCAGCTTTCTCTAATAGAATTTTTTTATCAAAATGAGCCCAAGCCTTAACATCTTTTTCGAATTTATTAATTCTATCAATATATAGATTGCAAACTTCAACAGAAGTAATTTGAGCTTCTTTTATTTTTAAAGCTAACTCTTCTACACTTAAAGAAAAGATATCAATCATTGATTATTCAATCTAGTTTGCAAATAAAGTATCTGGTAACCACAAAGCAATTGCAGGAAACCAATACATTAACACCATAGCTAATATAACAATTCCTAAGAAAGGCATAATTCCTCTAAAGATATCCATCAATTCTACATTTTTAGACTGAACACCTTTTAGATAATAAGCTGACATAGCCATTGGTGGTGTTAAAAATGAAGTTTGTAAATTTAATGCAATCAACATTGCAAAGAAATAAGGGTTTACTCCAAAAAATTCTACAAGTGGTAAAAATATAGGAACAAAAATAATTAATATTTCAGTCCATTCTAGTGGCCATCCTAAAAGAAATATTATTATTTGAGTTATAACTAAGAACTGCCAAGGTTCTAGATCTAGAGATTTAAAGAAATGTTCAAAAACTTCGTGACCTCCTAAATATGAAAACACTGAAGCAAAAGTCCAAGAACCAATAAACAACCACATAATCATCGCAGTTGTTTTTGCTGTTAAAAACACTGACTCTTTAAAATTTTTCCATTTTAATGTTTTGTAAAAATATGAAAGGACAATTGCACCTAAAGCACCTACTGCAGCAGCTTCTGCTGGTGTAGCTATCCCAGCTAAAATGGTTCCTAAAACTAGAATGATAAGTGAGAATAAAGGTAAAAAAGATACAAAAACCTCTTTTAAAATCACTGATCTTGGGGGTATTTCCTCGGCTTTAGGCTTCGGAGCTATGGATGGATTAAAATAAGCTAGAGTAACAGCATAAACTATATATAACCCAGCTAACATTAATCCTGGAAATATTGCGGCAGCAAATAATCTTAAAGGTGAAAGTTGAGCAATAACAGAGTATACAATTAACATGATACTTGGTGGAATTAAGATTCCTAAACATCCTCCAGCACAAATTATTCCTGAAGCAAATTTTTTATCATAACCAGCTTTGATCATTGCTGGCCAAGCAAGAAGACCCATTAAAGTCACAACCGCACCAATAATTCCTGTAGCAGTAGAGAATAAAGTACAAGTAACAAGAGCTGCAACCGCCATAGAAGCTGGAAGTCTGTGTGATGCTAACCTGATAGCAAAAAATAATTTTGCAACAATTCCTGCCCTTTCAACCAAATATCCCATGAATAAAAAGAGTGGGACGGCGGTGAGGACGTTATTATCCATCACGGTATAGGTATTTTGAACAAAAAGTTGGAATATTCTATTATCAAATAGATGTTCCATTTTAGCCGGATCAAAATAAGCGTAATAACCAAAGCCAAGTCCCATCGCCATTAAAGTAAATGCAATTGGGAAACCTAGTAGAACTGCAAATAGAAATATCCCCATCATTAAGATGGCTATTTCAGGATTTGTTAAACTAAATAACATCGACGTCTTTTCCTTCCTGAGCAGATCTCATTAAAATTTTCTCTGTTTCTTCTGCAACAACTAATCTTGCAGGCCATTGTCCTGTTTTAATACAAATTATTGATCTGAAAACTTCACTTACTCCCTGAATAGTCAACAATATTCCAGACAAAGGTATTAAAGCTTTTGCCATATAAATTTGAATTTGTGCTGGACTGTTCCAACTTGTTTCTTTAATTTTCCAGGCTAGAGCTGCATAGTCATATCCATAAAAAGCTAGGGCAAGTACACCCGGAAAGAAAAAAATGAAATATAGTACTAGGTCTATATAACCTTGGACTCTTTGAGGAAACAATCTGTAAATTACATCTCCTCTTACATGTGCTTCAGTAGATAAAGTATATGCACCTGCCATCATAAAAATGGCTCCATACATCTGAAGACTAAAATCAAAATTCCATAGTGTGGGTGCGTTTAATACATAAGCCATAAAAACTTCATAGCATGTTCCACCCATCAAAATCACGATACACCAAGAAAATGCCTTACCCATCGAAGTACTAAGGTTATCAGCAAATTTTATGTAGGATTTCATCATAAGCAATAATTAATAATGAATTGTGTTAATTAATCAAACAAATAAACAAATAAAAAGGGGGCCGAAGCCCCCCTTTAAATACTTTTAAGACCTTAGATTTTTACTTTATCAATCGGTCCAAACTCATTTTCATAAGCCAATCTGTAATTCGGCTGATTCATCAGCAAGTACTTCATTACTTTCTTAGCGTATGCTTTTTGAGAGTCTACAATCTTCTTGAAGAAAGGATCTTTATCATTAAAGTCCTTAATCACAGCATCCCAACCTTTTAGTTGTTCTGCTAAGATTTCATCTGAAGTTTGGTATACATTTACTTTATGCTCATTCATTAACTTAGAAAGATCATCTGAGTATCTTACTAGAGCTTTAAAGTAGTTATCACTGTTTGCAGCATAAGCAGCATTTCTCAATATTGCTTGGTGTGCAGGTGATAAGCTGTTGTATGTACCTTTGTTAACAGGTATTTCAAACATCTCTTGAGATTGGTGGAAGCTTCCTAAGTGATAATGCTTAGAAACNTCTTGCATACCAAANTGAGAGTCTGAAGTTGGGTTGTTAAACTCAGCAGCATCAATCAAACCAGTTTTCATNGCTGGTTGAATTTCACCACCTGGTAATTGTCTAACGACCATTCCCATTGCNGTAAGAACGTTAGTAGCAAGACCAACTGTTCTGTACTTCATACCTTTTACATCAGATACTTTAGTTACGTTCTTTTTGAACCAACCAAAAGGCTGAGCAGGCATTGGCATATGGAAGAAACCTACATAGTCATATCCAACTTTAGCTAATGTTTCTTCATATAATGCTCTACCTCCACCATACTCCATCCATCCCATTACTTCTTGAGATGACATTCCGTATGAAGGACCTGTTCCAAAAAGAGAAGCAGCTGCGTTTTTACCATACC
>JGI11772J19994_1000349_pt1 | contig 10253 bp, 14 predicted proteins | sample Etolagsurwater0m_FD_19994 | JGI IMG/M metagenome (IMG submission 19994) | reverse complement strand
CTCAATCAACATGTATAGAATAACACAATGGGGATAGGAGTCAACACTTTTATGCGCTTTTTTTTGTATTTTTTCACATTTTTATGCGCTTAAAAATCAAGGACTTAGACAAGATACTTCATAAGGTTCATAGCAGTGGCAGTTGCAGTGATAGCACTACCCAACAGAATTGCTCTGTCGTTCCACACAGAACCAACATAAACCCATCCAATCGAGGATAGTAGATAGCAAACCTTACCTGCGAAATCTACATCTGCTTGGATTAGGAAGATGCCAATGACTGCCAAGAATGTTGCAACCCATTTTGCATAGTAGTCTGATGTGCCAGTAGGAGTGGTAGGACGCAAGTCCTCTGCTTCTGCTTGGAGTTCTGCGAGTTCTTGAGACAGACGTTTTTTTTCTTGGGCGAGTTCCATTGCCAAGCGACCTGCCTTGGACATAGTAGAACCTTCAAACTTTTCGTGTATGTCGTTGCTCACATTCATCTCACCCATTAGAACCACCAGTTATACACACCGTAGACATCTACGATGATGAAAACCCCGTTCTGGAAAATCATGGGGTTATCTTTATGTTTATAGAATACGAAAGTCAGCATGATGTGTCCAATCAAGAACAGTATCATACCATACTTACTCACTTCATTATTCGATGAAAGTAAGATTGCCGCAAGTAAAAAGAGTACGGACGCAATCCACTTTGCAGTATTAGAATTCGCCAGAAGTACCGTATTTAGCATAATACTCTTTTGCACCTTGCTCATAGACATTCTGAGCACGTAGTTGACGCATCTTATTCTCAATCGCATCTTTTCTTAATGTGTCAAGAATAATCTGACGAGCAGTCTCACGACCACTGTTAATCTCAAAAGTGTCGAGATAATAAAACAACTTATTGGTTACATCAACCATCTGATTAAACTCGGACATCTTCAATCTCCTTGAAACCGTTTGGTTCTAGGTTACTTACCCAATAGTCACAGTAACCGATGCGATGGTTATCATTCACACGACATGCCCAATCGAATGCTTCTGCTTCGCCTGTGAATGTCATTTCTTGTTTCATAACCATACCCTTCATCATACCTTTGGTGAAGTGTGCTTCAAACTTATAAACTGGAATAATCATATCTAATACCTCTAAGGACTACAGTACCTATTATACAGAGTCTAAGGATTGAGTCAAGGGTTTTTTGATTGTATTTTACAATCTATTTGAGTGCTTCGATAGTAAACAAAACAATGGCATAGAGTGCCATTGCATGAGGAACGTGGATTAGAATTATTCCACTGATTGGTTCTTTTGGTGCTTTACGATTTCCCATGTGCCATCCATGTGTTCTACGAGTGCTGTGCAGTTAGTGACCCAATCACCACAGTTCATGTAGCGATCTTTGATCATAGGATCATGTGTGTGTCCTGTGATAGTAGAATCGTACCCACGAGCAGCGATGAACTTTTCGATGACCTTCTCTGTTCCCAACCACTTGTACATCTTATCTGTGAGACTACCGTCCGAGATGTGAGCAAACAGATTGATCACTTGACGAGGTATCTTCATCGTTAGATCAAAGCGATCACCATGACAGACGTATATCCGACGACCATCAATAGCATCATAATCCACCGAGTCGAGAACTTGTATATCTCCGACTTGGAAGTCGAACTTGAAGAAGGGTCTGACGAACTCGTCGTGGTTGCCCGGTAAGAAGTAGACATTCATTTTCTCCGATAATTTCAAAAACTTTCGTAGCAACTCAGTCTGTCCTTTCGTCCAGTAGTGCTCACGCTTCAATGCCCACCCATCAATGATGTCACCGACGAGGTAAAGATTTTCTGCTTCCATAGACGACAAAAAGTCGTGTAGACGTTTTGCCTTACACGACTTCGTGCCTAAATGAACATCTGAGATGAAGACGGATTTGAATTTCATCCTTTATTTATGAAGTTCATACTCTTCGTCTGTACATAGAAACGTGTTCTCCATATCTTCTATGAGTCTCTGCGTCAAGTACTGATCTGTACTTTGCTTGTGCGTCCATAAAAGTAGTCTCAAATGCCATCAGTAAAACGATGAATAGTGGGATCATTTATGCTTTACTTCCATCGATATGTGTTGGGGTCTTTTCGTCCATAATGCGGTTAACAAGGTCACCAAGTGCGATATGCTGAAAGTCTTTGTTTGTATCTTTTAACTGCTGTGCCACTGTGAATGCCGCTTGTAATCTACGAGCATGAACAATCGCCTTGTAAATATTTCTGATAAATTTCATATTTTTTCCTTGTGAGAATAAAAAAAGCGTAACTTTTGGTTACGCTCTTATTTAGTATTTTATATTGCGCCGCAATAAATGTATTATACTTTAGTATCCAAACAAATTTGATTCACATACCAATCATACCAACGCTTATACATTGCAAGTCGCTTGAACCAGTTATCATTCTGGATTGCTTCCCACGCACCATAAGGATTCTTGATGTCTCCGTTAATGACAGCAGGGGCATAATCGCATCGCCCAAAGCATGCTACTGGAATCTCGTGTAGCATTGCCTCTTGTCCACTGCCACCGTTTAGTACAAACATTGCTTGTGCCTTTCGTACCAGTTCATTGAAGTTGGCATCTGCCACATACAGTTGCTTGTAACCTTCGATGATCTCTTTGAGTGGTTGCATCGACTTCAGATTCACTGGATGCCCTTTGAACACCAACTGTGGCATGTCTGGATTATCTACTGCCATCTCACACAGTGCAGTAACAAACTCCTCTACACTGAAATCAGAGTGATACTTGATCGTCTCGTCGTGAGGTAACTGTAGAGGTACGATAATGTACTCATCATTGATCTTATTCCACGGAGTGTTATCGGATTGCAGATGTCCAAACTTACCTTCACCCAAACGCTCTTTCATTAGATTGAATGTTGTAGAATCATACTCTGCTTCCGAATCAAAGGATGCGATGTACTGAGCACCACCTGCCCATCCTAGTGGATCAACTGTGAACAACCATGGGAACACAGTCTGCATGTAGAAGTATGTACGATGCCCACCGCCCCAGTTGTGTTGCTCTACATGTGGAACGAGAATCTGAGCATTTGGAAAATACTTCTCAATCTTTGCATTGAACATCCAACGAGGCGATGATACTTTGTAATATCCATCATCAACCTTTTGACGAATAAAGTTTGCCCAGTGCCTACGGATAGGTTCATTTACAGATTGGGCACGAACAACATCAAACTGCTTGAATGGAATGTCAAGACGCGGTGCTAAAATCACTTTGTCAATGTAAGTCTCATTATCATAGTTCATTATAGAATCAGCATACTTATTCTGCATTTCTACATAACGAACATTCTCGTACTTGCGTGGTCCTTTACCTGTCCAGATAGCAGTACCATCCTTGAACTCCCAATCCATGAAGTCACTATCAAACTTTCTCACAAATTCTTGTGGCACTTGATTCATCACATGATTGAGTGCAATCTGATCATTGAACCATTTGAGTTCTAATCCACCTAATGTTTCTGAGATTGCATTTGCAATGTGAAGTGCAGACTTATCAAGAAAGACACACCCTGCCGCACACTTGGTTCCTTCTGCTTCCCAACCCACAGTTCCGGGCAGGGGTTCGCGAGGAAAGTATCCGACAGGATTTGCACCAAAATCAAAGTTCTTCATTATCAAGCAGTCAATGTCAAGGATCATCAACTGATCTGCATGACTCAGTAAGAATGGTGCTACCAAAAATCTCAGAGATGCATAAAGTGCTCGCTTCTGTTCTTCGGTATAATTTGATAAATCAGAGTCTTGAAATGTGTATGTAACATGCTGTGATACACGAGAGTTGAGATAGCATGCCAGAGCAAACACTTCGTCATCTGGATTGATAACATGAATGTGTATGTTGGTACTACTGTGTTCACCAATACTGCCAATAAAGGCAGGAGCAAACTTCTTGAAATAGTTGGCATCACATGCTGCAAAGAACACTGCTCCAACAGGAACTTCACCATAACGACGATCTTGCATTATTCACCTCTTGTCACATCGAAACCGTTCGATGCGCGATAACCTTTTTGCGATTCCTTTTGATATGGAATCCATTGCTTTGACTCATACTGTTGTGGAAGATACCCTGCGTCCAATGCTTCGGCATACACTCTATCAAATAAGTCTTGTACATCTTGACGACGATGCTCACGGAACTCACCATCAAACCAATGCTTCCGTCCCTTTGCTTCTAGACGAGGAACGGCATACTTAGCATGCATTTGTGTACTCATGTCAGTATAGTGCAGAATCTTGATTTTGTCAAGTTCATCGTCCTCACCATCAAAGTTATTCCACTGACGATCAAACACTTGCTCAAGATGCGGATGCTGTGGTAGTCCATGTGCTAACTGTTGATGTGCGTATGGTGTGTTGCGAATCTGATCTACAGAAGGAATCACATTCTTTGCGCGTGAACAGTTCCACTTCGATACACAGAAACGCGATCCACCTTTACCCATAATAATCGCAGACTCATTCCAAGGTTCGTTCCAAAGTTCTGCGAGGTCATGTAGGATAATCATGTCACTATCCATGTAGATTGCTTGACCTTTAAATCCACAGAACTCTGGAATGCCCCAACGGAATCCAGAAAAAGGGGTTGCCCAAGTCTCAGACTTCCAACCATACCAATATGACTTGGGATCAGTGCTGTGCTTCATCCAGTGAATGTTAATCGGTAGGGAAGAATGTTTCCTTGCTGTGTACTCAAGCACCATTTGTGATTCGGCATCCTCGCCATTTGGTGCACACCCTACAAATAGTTCAATCGTCTCACTCATAAGTGTATCCTAATGCTTTAATCTCATTTGCAAACAACTCTGCTACTCGCTCAATGGTAGCATTAGTATGTAGTTTTCGATAGTTGCGTTCCTTGCGAATGTCGCCTTTAAGTTTGGTGTTGCCCCAATCCTTGATGTCAAGTTTAAATCTCTGATTCAAATCCTCATACATCTCTTCCATTTCTTCATACTTGTAAAGCATTGTCACGCGACGAACATTGTGTCGATCAGTATAGTTCATCCAATCGATTGGTAGCAAATCACAAGTCATCACATAAGTCTCAAAGTCCATGCCACCGAATCGAGCAGGTTTAATTTCTTGATGCCAATAGTACGAACTCACTACCTTGTCCCACGGATTGCGTTCGATACTGAACTTGAAGTAATCGCGAAACTCTGATGGGTAAGATGCTTGAATCTTTGCCCAAGACGCATGTCCATCTGTTGATGATGTATTGATACGAGGTGTGTCGTCGCGAGGCGAACCAGTGCAAACATCCTTCGTTCCCAAGTAAGGAAACATCAGTTTCTCAAGTGTGGAACCTGCGGTCTTCTTGGTCTTGACGAATACGAACTTGTGCTTATACGATACAATCATTGCGTTACTACTACTGTTGCTCCTTGGAACCAGTTGCGTGAGATAGGCACAACCTTGCGATCATACTTCTCTAACCATTCGTTGAGTGCTTTCCATTCATGTTCTTTCCATGTGGTATAGAGCACACGGTTTGCTTTTCCGCTTGGAGATGCTTCACCGAACACATGTCGCCAACATGCCAACTCATCGAAACGAATGATTGTTCCACGCATGATGTGATCATTCATTAGATTCAGTGCGTAATCAGTGCTACTATAAATGTCACAGTCCACATGAAGAAAAGAAATGGGAGAAGATGCATCACTGAGGAAATCACCGAGGGTTTCGTTAAACCATCCTTTATATAACTTAACATTGTCTGGTACATCTGGCAGTTCTCCTTTGCGATCAAATGCCTCTTTCTTAACACCCTTCTGTCCCATGTCCCAATCTTCTGGTAATCCCTCAAAGGAATCAAACCCATGGAACTCCAAGTCTGGTCTGGCAGTTGCAAGACAACCAATCGTTACACCGTTGTAAACACCCAACTCAACATTCAATCCCCAATTAGGCAAATACTTTGCCAGATCATCTAACTCGCGGAGTCGGACATCGTTAGTGTTTTCATCTGTGCCAAGAAATTTGTACTTTTTAACGTGTTCAAATTCACTAATTTTCATCATCTTCTTTTAGATTCCTCACATGAGATGCATGTATCTTGCATTGTATTATACCATTAAAGTAATCTGAGCGCAATAGAACTTCTCGTTCGACTTGCTCTTTGAGTTCCATATAAGATAACTCACCCTTAGTTTTACATAAGTGGAGTATCTCTCTCTTGAAGGGTATATTGGACTCAACCAATGACTGCACTTCTTCACTTGATCCATAATAAGTTTTCCAATCAGACTCGCTTATCTTAGTGCGTCTGCGAGTCTTTCCTTTCAGTGGCGGTAACCTTCGCTTAGATACGAATAATTTTTTGCCAACGTATTTCTTACCGTTTGGGTCTGTAAGTAAATAGACGAACCCAACACTGTCTCCGATGTCATCAGAGGTGAAGGGTTCGCCATTATAAATCCAAGGATTATCGTAATCAATCTTTTTCAAAATCCAACTCGTCAATGTCAAAGTCTAAGTCATCATCAAATGACTCTTCCTCCACATCTGACAAGTCTACGTCACATCCGCAGAACGGACAGTATAGTGGTTCATCTGAGTCATCCTCTTCTATGTAGGTCAACTCCCACTCATTACCGCAATGTTCACAGTTGAGTTCGTAGATTGATTCTGGCATATTTTTTCCTTGTAAGTACGGTTCTATGATAGTATATAGTTTGTACAGTTTTTTGAGATCGCTCTCATTTAACTCTATATTTAACTTCATGCAGCATAAGCATCATCCCAACTACCTGTCAAACCTGCTACTTCATACTCTGTTACACGATTCTCAAAGAAGTTGGTGTGATCCGCACCATTCAATACCCATTCTAACCACGGCAAAGGATTCTCACGCACATGGAACGTAGACTTCAGTCCAAGTTGAAGCAGACGACGATCAGTGATATACCGAATGTACTGCTTGACTTCTTCCTTGCTGAGTCCTTCAATGTCACCCATCTCGTATGCCAAGTCGATGAACTTATCTTCCAACTCGACTGCTTTCTCTGCCATCAGATAAATCTCACGCTTGAAGTCATTATCGACGATACGCGGATGCTCCTTACAGAATGAACGAAACAGTTTTGAGTTGCCTTCTACATGCATTGACTCATCGCGGATAGACCACTCGACAACCTTACCCATGCCTTTCATCTTACCGAAACGTTGGAAGTTCAACAGCATTACGAACGATGAAAACAAAGCAACGCCTTCGTTGAATACAGACTTGGCAAGGCAATGCCCCAATCCTCGAACCGTTGTTGGGTCTGCTTGCATGATAAATTCAATTTTGTCCACCATCTCTGTGTACTCAAGAAACTTGTGATACTCTGACTCTGGTAGTCCAAGTGTCTCGTTCAGCAACGCATATGCACGTTGATGGATACCTTCGCGAGCAGCAAACGAACCAAGCATATTACGGACTTCGTTGTTCTTGAACTTAGGGATGAACTGATCGTAATAGTTCTGCCCCACTGCCACATCAGACTGTGTGAACAGACGCAGAATGTTGGTGATATATTCTTTCTCTACTGCGGATAATTTACCACCTTTCCAATCAGTCACGTCTTCAGACAAATCAATCTCGTCTTCGATCCAATGTGCCTTCTCGTGGCGAGTTGTAATCTCAACTGCCCAAGGATAGTGGAATGGTTTGTATGTCTGTGAGAACTTTGTCAATCCACCAGACTTCTTCTTTAGCAGATCATCTGCTCGTGCCATCAAGTCGTCGTATCCACCAATACGCTTATCATCGATAAAGATTTGTGGCATTGAGTTGACTCGACGCTGTTCTGTTCCGCGAGTAATCTCTTCTTTATTACCATTAATCTTTTGATAAAATCCCATACGCTGTTCTTCGTCATCCAACACATTCTCTGTGAAGGTAAATCCATGTCCAGTTAACCAATCCTTTGCTTTAACGCAAAAAGGACAACCCGACTTTGAATAAACAGTTACTTCCATTTCTACCCCTGACATGCTACGCATTCTTCTTCTGATTGTTTTTGTGTATCGGAGAATTCAACCAAACGGTCTCTCTCCACTTTTTGTGCCACGTTTTCAGCACGGTTAGAAGTTTCTGTACGTAGATAGTACATTCCCTTACAACCATACTTCCATGCATTATAATGAACTGTGTGTAAGTATCCTTTAGTTGCTCCCGCAGGGAAAAACACATTCAGACTCTGCCCTTGACAGAGATACTGTTGGCGTGATCCTGCGAGGTAGACGACCCAATCTTGATTCAGTTCGATTGCAGTCTTGAATACATCCTTGAGATGATTGTCAAGGAAATCAAGATGCTGTACTGAACCACCATTGGTGATAATAGAAGACCACACTTGTTCTGTGTTCTTTCCGATCTTCTCTAATTCTTCTTCCAAATACTTATTCTTTGAGAGATGTGAACCTGCGCGTGTACGCGAGGTGAATGCATTTGCTTTCCACGGTTCGATACTTGGGGAAGTTCCACCTATGAGACTTGAGTTAGCATTAGGAGCAATAGCAAGCAAATGTGCGTTGCGACGACCAGTGCCTTCCATGTCTGGGCATTCGCCCTTTTCTTTTCCAAGACGTAAAGACTCTGCAACTGCTTTGTCTTGGATGTCTTTGAAGATCGCATCATTGACTTTTCGTGCTTCCTCCGATTCAAATGCTACTCTGTGTTTTTGGAGATAACTGTGGAATCCCATTGCACCGAGACCCAAACTCCTTTCCCTACTTGCGCTGTACCTTGCACGACTGATCTCGTCCCCTGCGTGGTCAATGAAGAACTGCAAGACGTTATCAAGAAACTGGACAAGATCAGCAATAAGTGTAGTGTCTTTCCATTCATCATACTTCTCCAGATTCACGCTTGAGAGGCAACATACTGCGCTACGCTCGTCGTTCGTTGCAAGGTGAATCTCATTACATAGGTTTGATCCACGAATCTTCAAACCTAACTTTTTCTGTGTTTCTGGCATTGCTTTGTTAGCAGTATCAATAAAGTTGAGATACGGTTCGCCAGTACGATAGCGAGTCTCAAGCAACAACTCCCACAGTGTTCGTGCTCTCATTGTGTCACGAAATGAGCGATCATTTGGATCGAGTAGATTCCAATCCTCGTCGTTTTTGACTGCTTCCATGAATGCATCACTGATGTTGATCGCGTGGTGTAGGTTCAAACACTTGCGGTTGACATCGCCAGTTGGCACTCTCATATTTACAAACTCTACCACATCTGGATGGTCAATGTCAATATATGCGGCATACGAACCTTTACGAGTACGACCTTGACGGTAAGCAGTCATGTCTGCATCGACAGTGTGAAGAAACGGCATCGGTCCGGGTGCTTTGTCTGAGACTGCACGAATGTCGCTCCAATGTCCACCGACACCACCACCTTTCACAGACAACCAACGGAGTTCTGCGCTGTGTTCGATTAGTCCTTCCAACGAATCTGGCACATAGGTTAGGAAGCACGAAATGGGCAATGCTTTGACCTTTTCATCCTTCAATGGTGCATTAGATAAGACAGGTGATGCATACATAAACCATCCATTTGCTACTGCATTGTAGATACGCTGTGCTAACTCCAAGTCGCCATACGAGTATGCTACTGCCGCCCTTGCAAATGCGTATTGTGGTGATGGTTCATCTTCACGACAGTAGTAATCAACTAAGAGTTTGAGTGCCTGATCAGACAGGACTTCATCTTTAGACAGATCAATCTTGATCCCAAGATGCTGTTTTTTTGACATATATTTTCCTATTATTTAAATTTTTTTCCATTCACTCAGTTTTGCTTTTGCTGACAATCCTTTAAAGGTGTTATTACTTATAATCGCTTGGATTTCCATAGCGTCCATACCACCCATAATCATGTCATTAATGTCTTTTTCTTTGATTCCATTTGGGAAGATAACTATCTCGTTTCCTTCCTCGATGGACTTCTCCATTCTACGGACGATCTCTCGCGAACGAGGTTCGTTATCATAGCAGAAAATCATATCCGCGTCAAGTCGTGCGACATCTGCACCTGCCATGGCAATAGCATTGTCGAGAAACATGGAGTCAATCGGACCTTCTACGATGATCACTGGTTTACTCCAGTCGATATGGTTCAGTCCATATATCTTTGGCGCATCCTCGTCTAACATAATCGTGATGTACTTCGGTTGCGACTTACCGAATGCTCT
>JGI11772J19994_1000347_pt1 | contig 10267 bp, 9 predicted proteins | sample Etolagsurwater0m_FD_19994 | JGI IMG/M metagenome (IMG submission 19994) | reverse complement strand
ATTAATGCTGTTAAATCAAAAGCTCCTTTAAAACTTGTAGACATTGCTATGGAATACGGAATGGGTGGAACAACTTGTGTTACATCTAACGCTTCTGGAATTACAAAAGCAAATGGTTCTGAATTAGAAGGTAAAAAAGTTGCTGTTCCACTTGGAACAATGGCTGAATACGTTTTTGATGAAAGTATGAAAGTTGTTGGTGCTGACAGAAATAAAATGGAAATCATTCAAATGGACCCTGAAGAAGGTGCTGCTGCTTTAGTAAGTGGTGATGTTGTAATGGCATGTCTATTCGGTGGTAACTCTATCAAAGCTGCTACAGAAGTTGGTTCTAGACTTTTAACAGTTGATGAAGCAAGAGCTGCTGGTATTTTAGGTATAGATATTACTTCAGTTACAGATAAATTCATGAAAGAAAATCCTGGAATGGTTAGAACTTTCATCGAAGTAACTCATGAAGCTAATGCTAGATACAAAGCTGGTAAATCTGACTTAGGTGTTATAGCTAAAGATGCTGAAATGAAACTTGAAGACTCTAATGGTACATTATCAGGCTTCAAATTCTTAGATGCAAATGAAACTAAAACTTCTATGGAAAGTGGAAACCTACATAAGTTCCTACAAGGAATGGGTACACCAAAAGGTTTCGTAGATACTAGTTACTTACCTCTATAATTATATAGATAAAAAATATTTAAATAGGCGCCAATTAAAATTGGTGCCTATTTTTTTTAAAGAATTTCGATTATAAGGTTCATTTATGAGTGATCTGATTTCACAAAATCTTAATATGATTTTTAAAACTCCGAAGGGTGAAACAGTTCATGCGCTTAAAGATGTAAACTTTACTTTAAAAAAAGGTGAGCTTTTAACAGTATTAGGTCCTTCTGGATGCGGAAAGACAACTCTACTTAATATAACTGCAGGATTTATTAGACCCACTTCAGGAAAAATTACTCTAAATAATAAAGAGATTGATGGACCAGGTGTTGAAAGAGGAATGGTATTTCAACAAGGTGCATTGTTTGAATGGTTAACGGTTGCTGAAAATGTGAATTTTGGTCTTCGTATGAAAAAAGAAGATCCAATTAAAACAGCAAAAAAAGTAGATGAATGGTTAGAAATAGTTGGTCTTCAAGGATTTGGTAACACTCCTACTTACCAATTATCAGGAGGGTATGCAGCAACGGGTAGCTCTTGCAAGATGTTTAATTAATAACCCGGATTTAATTTTAATGGATGAACCTCTTGGCGCATTAGATGCATTAACGAGAGAAAAAATGCAGTCATTAGTTTTAAAAATTTGGAAAGAAACAGGTAAAACTATTATTTTAATCACCCACTCTGTTGAAGAAGCATTATTACTTGGAGAAAGATTATATGTAATGGCACCAAGACCTGGAAGAATACATAAAGAATATAATCTTCCATTTGCCAACATGGGTCTTACACAAGATTTAAGAGAAATAAAAAAGAACAAAGATTTTTCTTCAAAAAGAGAAGAGATATTGACCATGATATGGAACATGGAAGAAGAAATTATGGGGAAAGATAATTAATGCTAACTCAAGCTATAACCATATTAATTATAGTAGCAATTGTTGGCTGTATTCTTTATGGCAGAAAATTAATTCGTACTGAAAAAGTTGATGCCGTATTTGGTAACCCTGAAAGAGCTAAGGGAGGTACACACTGGGTTATATTAGGTAGTAGTGTAATTCTTTTAGTATGGATGTATTACTCTTGGGATATTGCTAAAGGATTTTATCCAAGATCAGCTAATGAATTATGTCAGGTTGCTAAAGTAAATGACTCGCTGGTAGCTTTAAATTATCAATTCCCTATTAATGAAAGAGAATTTAAAACAACAACTATCATTAAAAATGAAAATAAAAATCTTAAAGAAGTATTAAATCAAATCGAAAATTCTGAAAATTTAAACTCACAAGAAAAGAATGAACTAGCCAATTTTGTTAACCAAACTATTAATTTAATTCCAATGTTAACGAATTATGATTTAATGGAATTAGAAACAAAAAATTCAATTAAAGAAATCACTGGTAAGATTAATGATCTAACCTCAAGATTTAAACAAGCAGATTATCCTTTTGAAACAGCTGAAGAAAAAGCGGAACGATTAAAATTATTAGAAAGCCAAGGTGACTGGAGTTTAGTTAAAATAAGAGCTGGGACAGGTTCAATTGAAAATACCATTGAAATACCTTTGATAGCAGAAACTAGTAAAGGCTTAAAATTTAGCAAAGCTGCTGAGGAATTAAATTTAATTAATGATGAGTTTTTTAAATTAAGAAATCATAACCCTACATTTAAGTCAGCAATAACTGAACTAAAAGAATCCATTAAAGAATATAGAGCTAATAAAACTGACGCTGAAGAATTAGCCTCTACTTATGCAAAAGATATTGAAAAAATTGCAAGAAGAATTGAGTTTGCAACCATTTACCCTCCAACTGCATTAAATGAAATGCAACAAGCAATAATTGATTTTGATAAAGCTAATAAAGCTGAGCAAGGAGGTTTAAGATGGGTTGACGTATTTTTATTCCCTGCAGGAACTATTGTAGCAAGTGGCTCTAATTGTTCTGAGCAAGGTTCTGCTAGATGGTTACCAAAACCTTCAGATACATTTAATAAATTTATCTTAATGTCAAAACCAAGTGTGGGATACAAAAGTGTTCCATTGCTTTGGATAGACATGATGGATGTTAGTCAAATAATTGGTTTTATTTTACCAGATTGGATTGCAGATATTTTACCAGGCGATTATCCAGTGCACACTACAGAAGGTGTAGTTGAACAAAACTTTAAGGGTAGAGTTTTAAAAGTTGTGACTGGAGATTTTTCACTATTTAAAATTCCTGTTCCTTATGGACATATTTGGGATTCTTTCATGAGGGTATTATTAGGATTAATCTTTGGAATAGTTATCGGTGTACCATTAGGATTGTTTATGGGATTAAATAGATTTGCTAAAGGATTTTTTGATCCACTAATTGAACTTTATAGACCGGTACCCCCTTTAGCTTGGGCACCTCTAGTTATTTCAGTTCTTGGTATTGATAATACTGGAAAAGTATTTTTATTATTTATGGTTTCATTATCTATTATGATTATTTCAGCTAGAGCTGGAGCATCTGGAACTCAATTATCAAAAATCCATGCTGCTCACTCATTAGGAGCATCAAAGAGACAAATTTTAAGATATGTAATCTTTCCAAATTCTTTACCTGAAATTTTAACTGGTATTAGAGTTGCAGTTGGAATGTGTTGGGGAACATTAGTTGCTGCTGAATTTTTAGCAGGAACAACAGGAATAGGGTTTGTTGAAAACGTTGCAAAGAAATATTTCCAATATGAAGTAATTTGGATCACAATTTTTATTATGGGAATGTTAGGCTTATTGTTTGATGTTACCTTAAGAAAACTGATTGCTAAATATATACCTTGGCGAGGTAAAGGTTAATTTGAAAACGCCTGCCCTAAAAAACTTAATTATAAAAATTTTCAAAAAGTATGGATTAAGTCAAAGCCATGCTGCAATCTCTGCTAATGCATTAATCAATGCTGAGCTAGTCGGTGCGTATGGTCATGGTTTATCTAGACTTAAGATGTATTGTGATCGAATAAGTAAAAAAGTCATTAATCCAAAACCTAAAATAAAGATTAAAAAAATCTCTAACTCAATTTCTCATGTAGATGCTGATAACAGTATTGGCTTCGTTTCAGCAGATGTTGCAATAAAGCAAGCAATCATTAATGCAAAAAAAACTGGCATTGGCTTAGTTGCAGTTAAAAACAGTGGTCATTATGGACTTTCAGGTTATTACGCTGAACAAGCTGTAAAACATAACCTGGTTACAATGATTTATACTAATGCTCCGCCTGCAGTCGCACCACATGGTGCTTTAAAAACTTTATTTGGTACAAACCCTATTTGTTTTGGAACACCAACAGGTACGAAAATTCCTTTTATACTAGATACGTCAATTTCAATGATTAACCGTGGCAAAATAAGAGTTGCTGCAAGAAACAATCAATCAATTCCAGAAGGAGTTGCCTTGGATAAACATGGCAATCCAACAACAGATGCTAAAGAAGCTTTAGAGGGTGTGCAGTTACCTATTGCAGGTTTTAGAGGATCAGGTCTTGCTTGGATGGTGGATATTTTAAGCGGGGTGTTAACTGGTGGAAATCATGCTGGTAGGGTTAAAGATCCTTTTGATGATTTTTCAGGACCACAAAATATCGGACATTTGTTTATAACTTTTAAAGCAAATTTATTTCAAAAAAATTATAATCAAAGAATTAAAGATAATATTAAAACAATTAAAAAACTTCCTAAAATTAAAGGTGTAAAAGAAATAATGTATCCGGGCCAAAATAAATTTAATCGTTATAAAAATAATTTAAATAAAGAAATATCGATTAATGAAATAATTCAGAAAGATTTAGAATTTTTACAAAAATAAAACTAATTTTGTTTTCTAAGAATATAAATAAAGATAAATCCAGTAATATACATTAACAATGCATATGCTGCAGTTGGCACTAAATAGATAACATCATCAAAAATACTTGTAGCAACAAATACAGCTAAAGTTCCATTTTGCAAACCAACTTCCAAAGCAATACATTTTCTTTGTTCAAGACCACTCGCAAAAGTTTTAGCTATATAATAAGCTAAAATCATCATGGAAACATTGAGTACTAAAATTATAATTCCCGCTTGAGCTAAATAGCTAAATATATTTTCTCTCTCTTCTATAAAGATAGAAAGAAAAACAATAGCAAATAGTCCACTTGTAATTTTTTCTATTAACGAAATATTTGAAGAAACAAAATTTTCTGCAAATTTTCTTATTATCATTCCAGTTAAGACAGGTATCGTCACCACCAGAGCCATCTTTAAGGCAATACCTGTCATAGTAATTTCTGAAGATATATTTGTGATTCCAATTAAGCCTGCAGAAGTGAAAATTATGAAAGGTACTGAAATTATACTAACTAAACTAATTACAGCTGTTAGCGAGATAGAGAGAGCTACATCTCCTTTAGCAAATTTAGTTAAAACATTTGAGGTTACTCCACCAGGTGCTGCTGCAATAATCATTACTCCTAAGGCTAATTCAGCTGAAGTATTAAAGATTAGAATTAATATGTAAGCGACAACTGGTAAAAGTATTAATTGACAGATTAAGCCAACAAAAAAATCTCTGGGATTTTGAATTACTCTTAAAAAATCTTTTCCAGTTAAACCTAAGCCTAGCCCCAACATAATTAAAGCTAAAGCAATCGGTGCAATTTTTGTCACTATTTCCATAAATTATAATTTTATCTTACTTAAAAATAATCTTATATCATCTATTAATTGTTGAGGATTTTCTAAAGCTGCAAAGTGTCCACCAAAATTCATTTCAGTAAATTGTTGAATATTAAACATCCTCTCTAAATAAGATCTAGGAGGCCATTCTGCCATTTCTTTTGGAAATTTAGCAATTCCAGTAGGAATATTTATTTTTTTGAAATCTTTTGAGAAATATCGACCACCTTCTTCACGACGACCATAATAAATCCATGAAGCTGAATTAAATGAATTCGTTAAAATATAAATCATGATATTCGCTAACAAAGTATCCTTTGAATAAACGCTTTCAATATCTCCATTTTTTAAATCAGACCATCCATGAAATTTTTCAAGTATCCATGCAGCAATGCCTACAGGGCTATCTGTCATGGCATAAGCTAGAGTTTGAGGTTTTGTTGCTTGTTGAGTTCGATAACCATCTTGTATGACTTGATCTTCATCAAACTTTTTTAGCCATTTAGTCTCTTCGTCATTTTGTGTGCCATCTGGAAGACGCATAGTTAAACAATTGACATGAATAGCCTTACAATTATTTGAATGATCATGACCAATCCAGTTTGCAACAGTTGCACCCCAATCACCACCTTGAGCCACATATTTTTCGTAACCTAGATTTTTAACCATCATTTTATTTAAAACTTCTGCTATTTTTCTAGGTCCATATGGTTTTGGAGGTGTATCTGAAAAACCAAAACCAGGTAAAGATGGAGCTATGACTGTTACAGCATCTTCAATTTTACCTCCAAATTGTTCTGGGTGTGCTAATGGTTTTATAATTTCTAAAAATTCTATAATAGAACCAGGCCAACCATGCATTAACAATAGAGGTTTTGGATTAGTGCCACTCCCCTCTTCTTTAATAAAATGAATATTCATTCCATCAACATTAGTTTTAAAATTTGAAAAGCTGTTAATTTTATTTTGAACTTGTGGCCAATTAAATTCGGTAACCCAATAATTTGAAATTTTTTTTAAATAACTATGACTTGTTCCATATTGCCAGTGATCAAAATTAGAGATATTTGACCATGGATAATTTTTAACTTTTTCATAAATTTTTGAGAGATCTTCTTGATTAAAATTAACCCTAAATTCTTTAATCATATGAACAAGTTCTATTAATTTGTTATAAAATAAACTATATACATTTTTTAAATTAATAATAATTATTGTTTAATGCTCTCAAACAAAGAAATAGTCTGTCCAAACAACCTGTTAGATTATGCGCACCAAAAGAAAGGTGTCAAAGCAGCAATTGTCAATGCCGGCAAACCTTTGCCTATGTTATCAGTGCAAGATGCCGTAAAAGAAAATTTAATAGATCCAATTTTTATTGGTGACAAAAAAGAAATTATAAAGTGTGCTGAAAATTTAAAATGGGACGTATCAAAATTTGAAATCATTGATGAGCCAGTTGAAAATAACACTGCAGCAATTGCAGCAAAATTAGCTAGTGAAAATAAAATCAGAATTATTGTTAAAGGTCATATTCACACAGATATCCTNATGAAAGAAGTTCTTAAAAGAGANTATGANTTATTAGGTAAAACAAGATTAAGTCACATATGGCACATGACTATAGGTAAAAATGATAAACCTTTAATCATTACTGATGGTGCTTTAAATGTTCAGCCAAATGTAAAAACTAAAATGCATATTTTAAAAAATGTAATTAATTTTTCTAATCGTATTGGTATTGAAAGACCTAAGGTTGCAGTTCTTTCTGCAACCGAAGAAGTGCTAGACAGTGTACCAAGTTCAAAAGATGCAGCAGAAATTACTAAACTTGCAAAAGATGAAAATTTAAATGCTGATGTTTTTGGCCCTCTTGCATTTGATAATTCTATTTCAAAAAAATCAGCTGCGATTAAAGGAATAAAAAACAATGTTGCTGGTTTAGCAGATGTTTTATTAGTTCCTAGTGTGGAGACTGGAAATGGTTTAGTAAAAATGATGATTTATTTCATGGGCGCTTGTGCTGCAGGTGTAGTAGTTGGTGGCAAGGTTCCTGTTGTTATTACTAGCCGGTCTGATGAAGCTCAAGCTCGATTAGCTTCAATTGCTGCAGCAGTTGTTGCGTTAGATTAAAAGTATTATTGAATTAATATCTAAATTGATTTAAATAAGTTCAAAATTTACTAAGGAAAAACAATGGCAATCACATATTTAAAGAAATCTCCAAAAACCTCCTCAACTGATGACACTAAAACAACTGGGATTGTTCAAGATCTTTTAAAAGAATTAGAAACTACTAAAGAACAAGGTTGTATCGATCTTACAAAAAAATTTGATAAATATGATGGTGAAATTATTGTTTCAAAAGAAAGAATTGAAGAAATAAAAAAAAATTTAGATCAAAAAACCAAAGATGATGTTCAGTTTTCTTATGAAAGAGTTAGAAAATTTGCTGAAGCACAGCTTAAAAACTATGGTCAAGATTTTGAGGTGGAATTATCAGAAGGACTATTTGCAGGTCAAAAATTAATTCCATTAAATACTGCAGGTTGTTATATCCCTGGTGGAAGATATGCTCATATTGCGTCAGCAGTCATGAGTGTTACTACAGCTAAAGTTGCTGGAGTAAAAAATATTATTGCATGTAGTCCTCCAAAAGAAGGAGTGGGTGCACATCCAACAATTATTTATACAGCAGATTTATGTGGTGCTGATGTTATTTTAAATTTAGGTGGAGTTCCTGCAATTGCAGCTATGACTAATGGGTTATTTAATAATCCTCCAGCAGATATTATTGTTGGACCAGGAAATCAATTTGTTGCTGAAGCTAAGAGATTGCTATTTGGTAAAGTTGGAATTGATCTTTTTGCTGGCCCTACTGAAATTGGAATTATAGCAGATGCTAAAGCGGATCCTGAAATTGTGGCAGTAGATTTAGTGGGCCAAGCAGAACATGGGTATAATTCTCCTTGTTGGCTATACACTACAAGTAAAGAATTAGCTGAAAAAGTAATGAAAAGAGTTCCAGAATTAATTGCTGAACTTCCAGAAGTTCCAAGAACTAATGCTGATGCTGCTTGGAGAGATTATGGAGAAGTTATTCTTTGTGATACAGATGAAGAGATGGTCAAAATAAGTGATCAGTACGCTCCTGAACACCTAGAAGTTCAAACTGAAAATTTAAAATGGTTCCATGAAAGACTAACAAATTATGGTTCATTGTTTGTGGGTGAAGAAACAACAGTAGCTTATGGAGATAAGTGTTCTGGAACTAATCATATTTTACCAACCAAAGGTGCTGGTAGATATACTGGGGGATTATTTGTTGGAAAATTTATTAAAACCTTAAGTTTCCAAAGAATGACTAAAGAATCTACTGAACTTGTTGGAGCTGCTGCAGCTAGAATATCTAGATATGAAGGTATGGAAGCTCATGCACGAACAGGCGATGTTCGATTAAAGAAATACGGTTATTCTAATTAATATTTAGCCAACCCAAGTAATATTACCTACGGGTTGATCTATAGAATTTGATATAGTACGATTTAGATAAGTTTCTAGTTTTGATTTATCAATTAAATCTAACTCAGAAATCATACCCGCAATTGCAGTTGCTGCAGCTCTCGCACTTCCATCTAAAATTTTTACTACAATAGAAATTTTCTTCTCAGGTATAATTGCTAAAAAAACTCCTTCAGCTCCATTTTTAAAAAACACTCTTTTATTAAATAATTTAGTCAATAATGAATTGTCACTCTCTGCTCCACCAGCATAATCCGGCTCATTAACACATGCCTCAAAAATTTTTTTGGCTACTGATCCTAAGTTATCTATTTTTTTATAATCAGTAAATTTTGCAAGCAAATACCCAAACTTATTAATTGGTAACATAGGGTTAGGTAAAGTGCAGCCATCAACACCAATTTGGTTTATTTTAAATTCTGATAAATTTTCAATCAAATCAAAGAGCTCTTTTTGTAAAGGATGTAGTTGTGAATTATAATTATTAATAGGTAGATCTCTCTCAACTGATACAGCTAAATGAGCACAATGCTTGCCTGAACAATTATGAAAAATTTTTCTTCTTTTTTTATATTTATCATAAGCTTTAAATTTATTATGAAGTTGCCAAGGCCAATCTTCTCCACATGCAAGCATGCTCTCGTCTAAGTTTAAATTCTTTAACCAATCGTTAATGAGTTCTTGATGAATATCTTCAGCAAAATGTGATGAGGTTGAGAAGGCTATCTGTTTTTCAGTTAGGTTCACTTTATCAATATATCCATCCTTATATAAGTTTAAAGATTGTATTGGCTTTAATGCAGATCTTGGAAATATTAATTGAGAACTATCACCCCATTCTTTTAAAATTTTACCATCAGAGTCAACTATGGCCCCACATCCAAAGTGTTCACTTTCTATATGTCCACTTCTGCTTATGCTTACTAATTTTTTTAACATCAAATGATTTCAATAATTATATATGATGTAAGAATACTCATAAAGACAATCACTGAGAAATTAATAATTTTCCAAATGGATTGATTTTTTGCATATTTTGAAAAAAAAGCTGACAAATATCCAATTAAAAAGAAAAATGAAAAAGAAGCTATTGAAGCACCAATTCCAAATATAATTTTTTCATGAAATAGAAAGCTTTTAGAAAAATTCCCTAAAAAAAATACAGTATCAGAATAAACGTGTGGGTTTAAATAGGTAAACCCCAAAGTTTTAAATATGATATTTGATTTTGATATACTGGATAAATTTAATTCAAAATGAACTGTTTTATTGAAGGATTTTATTTTAGAAAAAATAAAATAAATTAAAAAAATAATTAATAAAATATTTAAAATTAACTCAATAACTTCAGTAAAAAATTGATTAAAGTAATGAAATAAAAATATACCAGCAAAAATTAATATT
>JGI11772J19994_1000346_pt1 | contig 10275 bp, 18 predicted proteins | sample Etolagsurwater0m_FD_19994 | JGI IMG/M metagenome (IMG submission 19994) | reverse complement strand
TGGTTAGGATGCCACCCTTTCACGGTGGTCACAGGGGTTCAAATCCCCTACCGAATACAAATGGCTCGGTAGTTCAATTGGTTAGAGCACTTGCCTGTCACGCAAGAAGTTGAGGGTTCAAGTCCCTTCCGAGTCGCTTATATATAAAAGTGGTGATGTTCTTTGACATAAAAAAAGGAGAAAACATATGGAAACAATAGCATTTGTTCAAGGTATACTTTCGGTCATCGGAATTTTGATGGTTGGGGGTATGGTTTGGGTAATAAGTAAAATACTAGATTTAAAATCTTATATAGACGGTCTACAATTACACGTAGATAATCTTGAAAGAGATATACATACAGAAGTTCAAATTCAAAATCAGAATTTGAAAGAAACCATAGAACAAACATACCGAGATATGGACTCACGCTTTGATAAGTTTGAAACCCGTATTTCACAAAAACAATTACTTAAAGATTAACTAATAAAGAACATCACCTTTTTATATATACAAATATAAATATATACATATATACTATGAGTTACATTATTGTCAAATACGTAAAAATAAACAACCAAGAACTACCCGTTATTCTTATTGACGAGTTCGGTGAAGTATTAACTTTTGGTGGTGAAGAGGATGCAGAAGATTACAAAAAGCTATTTCAAAATAATTCTGATTCAGGACACCGATACGAAGTAAAACACGTTAGTGAAAAAATTTAAAAAAAAGTCTTGACATTGATATGGGGATTCAGTATCTTTCTTACGTAATGATAATTAACCCCTTAATCATATGAACTCACAATTATTCTCTTCTTATTGGTTAGATGATTCACATATGACAGATTTGTCCACTAAAGACAAAGACCCTGTTAAACTAGCCAAATACCAACGAGTTATTTCAAACTTTACTCGTATCCTAACTAAACAATCAATACCTGTTGAATATAGAAACTCAGGTGACTCTTATACTGATTCTCAAAAGATTGTTATTGGTTCTACGATTGATGAAAAAAACTTTGATAGTGTTGTGGGTCTTGCTCTTCACGAAGCTTCTCATATTAAACTAACTGACTTTACTATCTTACCTAATCTATTTGATAAGATACAACAGATGGGGTTACTAACAGATGAGTTACGTGAACAGTTACTTATCTACCGTGAAGAGTTTAGAGGGTTATTAAACTACGTAGAAGATAGACGGATTGACCGTTATGTTTATACCACATCTCCTGGCTATAAAGGGTATTACCAATCTCTTTATGATAGATACTTCAATGACAAAGTTATTGACAAAATGTTACTATCATCTGAATATAGAGATAAAACAATGGAGTCTTACTTCAGTAGAATTATCAACTTGGTCAATGAGAATAGTGACTTAACCGCCCTTCCTGATTTACGAACTATTCATAATCTAATTTTCTCTGAAGTTCCTAAGATGAAATCAACCACCGATGCCCTTACGGTAACAGTTAAGGTATTTGAGTTGATTATGAAAAACATCTTAACTGATGAACAAGAACCTGATACTGAAAATGATGAGTCAGGTGAAGAAGAACAATCAGATGAGAACAAAGAAAACGGTATTGAAAAAAGTGAGTCAGGTAATAGTACAGGTGGTGACTCTCCTAATTCAGACTCAAGTGAAACTCAAGATGGTGATGACTCAGGTGAAAAAGAATTAGAGGAATTAACTGTCAATCAAAAACAACAGCTTCAAAAGAAAATACAGAAACAAAAGAAGTTCTTAGACGGTGATATTACCAAAGGTAAACTATCCAAAGAACTATCACACACAGTAAAGTCTTTACAGGGTAGTGATTCTGATGTTGTTGAGGTTGAATTTGAGGACAGATACGGTGATAAAGAAAAGACAAATGTGATTGTCTTACGTGGCCTATCGGAATCTAACTTTGATTTCTTCTACAATATGATGAATAGAAGAAGTGAGGGGGCTCACGATGATGAGGTTAGAAAAGGTATTTTACTCGGTAAGAAGTTGGGTAAAAAACTTCAAATCAGAAACCGTGAAACTCAAACTGATATTAACCGACAAAAAAAGGGACGTATTGAAAAAAGAAGATTACACGCCATTGGTGCGGGTGACTATAACATCTTTAACCAAAGTATTATAGAAAAACATTCAGATGCGTTTCTTCACTTGTCTATTGATGGTAGTGGTTCTATGGCGGGTACTAAGTTCAAAGACTCTTTGATGTCCGCCGTTGCAATTGCACAGATGGGGTCAATGACCAACATTGATGTTCAAATTTCATTTAGATATAGTGAAACGGTTGGTCAACAGGAAAGGGCGTTTATGTGGGTCGCGTATGACTCACGTAAACAGTCAATGAAAGACATCAAAAAATACTTTGGGAGATTCTATCACAATGGTCTAACTCCTGAAGGTCTGTGTTTTGAATCCATTATGAAACAACTACCCATAGGTAGTGACGCTCTCAAAACCTATTTTATTAACTACTCAGACGGTGCTCCTTACTTTAAAGAGTACGGTGGAGATGGTGCGGTTCAACAGACAAAAAAACAAGTTGACACGTTGAGAAATAATGGTTATACTGTTCTATCGTTCTTTATTACCGATGACGATTATGTGAATGAAAGAGAAAATTCTCAATTCAAAACTATGTATGGTAAAGACGCCTCGTCAATTGACCCGACATCTTTAACAAAACTTACCAAACAACTACAAAATATGTTCTTAAATGAAAAATAATAAAGTAAAAATCAAACAAGAAATGGAGTTTAGTGCCAAGACACTAAGACTAATGGCTAAAATGGGACACACTCGTCTCAATAATGTCGCAAAGAATGTAACAAAACAAAACAAAAAGAAATAATATATACATATATATGAATTACTCAAACCACGGTTATACTACAACGTATCTACCACGTAGAGAACAAACATCTGTTTCTAATTCTTACAATCAAAAAAATACTGACTTATCAAATAGTTTTAAGTTAGACAGTTTGTATGATTTACAACGATGGATTGATAATGCCAATTCTGAAATAGATAATTATGTTTTTAAAAAAGTTTGGTATGATTACGAACGAACACTAAAGAGTGATGAGGAACTCAAAGACTTACGATTGGAGTGTACAGATATCAGAGGCTTTTTAGTTGATATGCGTAAAGGTATAGATTGGTATAAGATGAACTTTGATTCACAACCACGTGTACTTATAAATTTCTATGAAAAAATTACCCAACGAGAAAAACGATTACATAAAATAAAAAAGTATTTATCTACCCGAACTCGTAGATATGCTGCATTCAATGCAATCAATGATACTAACATATCACTAGAGACAACCAAGTTAATACAACACAAAATTAAAACTGAATTAAAGGCTCTTGATATATTTTTATCAAACCATAAACGTTATGTAAAACGAAAGACTATGGACGAAATTATAAGAGGTGGTAATGGAGATTAAATTTACAGACCGACAAGATATAATCAATGACATACTTGATTCACTATCCGACAATGGAACGTTGACTGATGAACAGATACAGATATTACAAGACCTAAGTGATACCGATGAGTAATGTAAAGACATACTTACCCGACCCTGATGTTTTACGTGAACAATTAAAAGAACATCAATGGGTTGACTTTTACACAAAAATTCCTAATATTGTAGGTAGTGTGGAATCACACTTAATCTTACAACAAAAAATAGAACAGTTACAATGGCAAGAACAACATACAATTGGTGGAGACGAAACGACAAACGAAAGAAGTTAGACAAAAAGACTCCACTAATTGATAAAATCAAACACGGTGACTTTGAGTACTCACAATATTATGATGAGGCACAAGAAGAACTCAAGACCATAGAACGTATCACACAAGAACACAAAGAACGTGGTAAACGTTTGGCGTTACGTGGAGTTACGGTTGATGAGAACATTAGAAAAGACATTGACCAATACCACAGACGATACACCCGACTAATGAAAGACCATTATGAGGAAGAAGATAGATTGTTACGTGATTTACGAAAAGAGTTAAAAAAAGAATTTGGTAAACATTGGGACTATTTATATGAAAGTTGGTTAAACGGCAAGACTGATGACTTGTCGGTTGAAGAACTATACAACACATATAAAAAGTTTTCAAATGGAACTAAGTCAAAAAGTAAAAGATAAAATAAAAACATTTAGAGTGAATGTATTAGACACCACATTTGATGTAATTAAACGAAACATCAATGACGGTGTAATTAAAAATCAAATGTACGTTGTTTCTCAAGATGACATACCAATCTATGTGTATGTGAAAGAGAACGAGTATAATAAAGTTTTAGAACAAATAAAAAATCATTATATTGAAATGGAACGATACGAAGATTGTTCCGAAATAATTAAATACCAACAAAAAATAAAACAGTTACAACATGCAACTAACACCCGAACAATTGAAAGCGAACTATGATTCTTTAATCGCAATCATAGAAGAAAACATTGAATCCCCCCGAAAGGAACAGTTGATTGAGTTATATGATTCTATGGCAGAACATATGATTATGGCTCCTGCAAGTGGAGTAAAACATTTTCACTTAGCATTTGCAGGTGGATATTGTATTCACGTCCGAAATGTTGTGAACGCATCTTTATTGGTTGCTAAAACATTTAAACAACTAGGTGGGACGATTGACTTTACCAAAGAAGAACTTGTGTTCTCTGCTCTTAATCACGACCTAGGTAAAGTGGGTGATGGGGTTGACCCATACTATGTACCTGAAGAATCTGAATACTACCGTAAACGGTATGACAGAACATACACAAGAAACAAAGACATCACTAATATGGACGTAACTAACAGGGCGTTGTTCTTGTTACAGAAAGCAGGAATCGTGGTTACTGAAAATGAATTTCTTGCAATCTATAATTCAGATGGAATGTTTGATGAAAAGAATCACTACTATCTAAAAAATTGGGATGAAGACAAAAAACCACGAACATTTTTACTTGAAATTCTACATTGGGGTGATGCTATGGCGTGTAAAGCTGAATATAGTGGTTGGAAGTATGACAATTTGACAAACATTGACCCACCCAAAGAGAAAAAAAGTCAGACCAAGTAACTTGGTATAGACTTTGTAAATAAACTAGTAAACTTAAACATAAACTAAACCAAAATTATTATGACTAGAGCACGTTTATTTGATGACCTATTTGATGTGGTATTTACGCCAGAAAGATATTCAACAACAGAACTTTCCGATGACTTGGATTTACATATTCAGGTGCCGGGTTGTGATGAAAAAGACGTTGATGTAGAACTTGGTGAAAAAATTATCACAGTCAAAGCAGAAGCATCCGTTGATGGATTTGACTTTACCTTAAATAAAAACTATTTTATCCCTAACAACGTAGATAGAGATAATATTAAAGCTACCGTACAAAACGGTTTACTATCTATCTCGTTGAAGAGAAAAGTAGAAAAGTTAAAGGTAAAAAAACTACTCTAAACGAGTAGAGGTTACGAGGGGTAAAAGAGAGAAATTGGTAGTTTCTCTCTTTTTTTATATTTATACCTATGAAAACTATTGAACAAAAGGGATATTTATTTCAAGTATTAAGTGAAATAGATAAAACACTTGTTAAAGATTACGAACAAATCAAAAACAAGTTAAGGGCTGATATGGTACTTTGGAATAAAGATAAAACTAAATATATCTTTATCCGTTATATCCCTGATGCTGAAATAATTGAGGAAACAAATAATGTTTAAATGGGTAGTAGGGTTAAGTGCGTTAATAATCGCTGGTTGTGCCGCATTCTTTTCTGTAACGGGTATCGCTCTTCTGTTTAGTGGTGCAACGTTAAGTGTTGCTATAATGGCTGGGTCATTAGAATTAGGTAAATTAGTAGCGGCCTCATATCTCCATAGAATGTGGAACAAGATAAATTGGTTGTTCCGAATATACTTTACATCAGCAGTTGTCATACTTGTATTCGTGACTTCTATGGGTATCTTTGGATTCCTTTCAAATGCGTATCAAAAAACGTCTCTGGCGGTTCAAAATGTAGATAGTCAGGTCAATATACTAGATGTACAGAGAACGGGTCTTAGAAACGATATTTCAAGGTTTGAGAACCGTATAGATGTGTTAACTGACCAACGTTCATCACAAGAGACTAGATATGATAGTTTAGTGGTCGGTGAAAATTGGGTAAACGCTAGACGAACCTTTGAATTGATTGAATCAGCAGACGAAGAAATTAGAGGACTCAATAGTCAGATAACAGAATCACGACAACAGTTAAATGAATTAAATATAGAAATACTTACCATTCAAACCGACAACATAGATTTGGCTAGAGAGATTGGTGGGTTTAAGTTTATAGCTGATGCATTTAATGTTCCCATTGACACTGCTGTAAAGTGGTTTATTATTATGTTGATATTTGTATTTGACCCATTGGCTGTAAGTTTGGTTATAGCTTGGAACAAGTTGGTGGATGATAAAGATTATGAAATGTATGTAAAAAAAGTAAAAGAAAAACTTGTATCTGATAAAGAAACTTCTTATGTTTCATCTGAAGAAAGTCAGGATAAACCTGACAGTTCTGATATAATTGATGAATCAAAAAAACTTGGTATGGTTGCACCAACCCCCCAAAAAGCACCAAATACTAAGAAAATATAAGACCTTTTGACCAAAAATTTGGAAATACATTTTTTAACACGTAATATCTAAACAGTAAATAACTATGTCACTAAAAGACTCTATAACTTTTACTTCTATACTATTATTAATATTAGTATTTCATTCTTTTAATAATAGAATAAATGATTTAGAATATTCTTTAAAAGATTCTAAAGAAAAACAGTTAGAACAAATATCTTCTATTTCTAACTTAACTAGTCAAATTCAGGATAACGAAGATTTAATACAGAATGTATTTAATTTAAGATTTTATGATAATGTAGTTGCTACTGTTTATCACCCTGTACCTGAACAAACCGATGATACTCCTAACATTACGGCAGATGGAACTGTGATAGAAATTGACAATGCGTCAGATTATCGTTATATTGCAGTAAGTAGAGATTTACATAAACGATATGGTGGGAGTTTTGACTTCAATGATATTGTTTATATTAACTCAGATGAGTTATCAGGTTTTTACATTATTAAGGATTTAATGAACAAAAGATTTACTAGACGTATTGATTTTTTACATTCACCTGAAACACCTGCGTTTAAGTTAGATAACGTGGAATTGTATCAGACAAATATTAAAACAATTTTATAATGGAATTATTCATTATTATTTTATTATCAGTTATTGTACTAATATTATCTTATTCAGTTTATACTCTTTACAGAAAAATAATGTTTTTTGAAGATGAGTTTTTAAGAATTGAAGAAGGTATTAACACTGCAATGGAAACTATGAGACAAGTTGATATTGGTGGTGCATTTGAAAGTGATGATGAAGTAGGTGATGTATTCACTCAGATGAAACGTGTAGTTGATAATCTAGGAGAATACATATATGCCGAAAGAGAAGAATAAATCTAATTATTACTTCACACAGGAAACTGAGGATTGGATTGTAAAATATAACTTTGAAGAAAATTCAAGAGTCAGAGATAAAATATACAATGAACATTTAAAATACCCACTTGAAAAGTTAGTGGAGAACGTATTCAATACATTTAAGTTTGAGTATTTTTTAGATGACCCAATGGACGTTCAACGTGAAGTGTTATCTTTTATTATTTTAAATCTCCACAAGTATAAAGGGGATAAAGGTAAAGCATTCTCATACTTTTCTATTGTTGCTAAAAACTATCTTATCTTAAACAACAATAAAAATTTCAAAGTAAAAAAGATGTACACGGGTATTGATGATACCGAAGAGGTGTTTGAAATACAAGATGAAAAAGAAAACAGACGACAGAAAGATTTCACAGGTGAGTTCGTTGAGTTGATGTATGAATTTTGGGAACAAAAGATACCACAAGTTTTTGATAAAGACAGAGACTTACAAATAGCATTTGCAATCATTGAACTATTTAGATACATTGATGTGATAGATGTATTCAGAAAAAAGACATTGTATTTGATGATTAGAGAAATGACGGGTTACACAGGACAACATATCACACCTGTGTTAAATAAAATGAAACCAATACAGTATCGTATCTACGATGACTTCTTGACTATCGGTAAGATACGACAAGAACGATACTAATTTTCAACCTTGTATATTTATTAGTATGGATAAAGATGATATTATATTTGGTGATAAATCACTATCAGGAATTCTAGAAGACATTTATACTAATAGTAAAAAGAAAGATAAGACTATTGAAAATGTTATGGGTAGTTTTCTGACTAGTCTAAAAGGTGGTAAGGATATTGCGTATATTGGCCCTGTGGTAAAAGACTTATTACACGTGGGAGTCCAAAACGATGAACAATTGGTCAAAATTGCTACAATCATACAACGAGTTATGAATGCTAGTGGTGGTAGTGATGATGAAGAATTAGGATTGACTGATAAAATGAAAGAAGAGTTGTTGGCCACCATAGAAGAAGCAGAACAAAAAGATAAAAACCTCACCAAACAAATTGAAGATATGAAGGTTGATGATTTGAGGGAAAACGATGCCGAACGAAATTAAGTTAGCAACTAATATAGATGTTAATAATTTAAAATCTTTTTTTGAGTCAACACAAACAAGTGTGTTAATTGATGTAGTTTTCGTATCAGACTCTAACCACGACAATCCCGACAACACCACATTACCTATCGGTTGTATATTGGGTAAGTCAGATAACTACGCGGGTAAAAACGAATCAGTAGATACGATATACCGTCCTATCTCATCTAACCATAGAAACTACCCAATCCCTGGCGAGTATGCGTTAGTAATACGAACATCAATGGGTAATTACTATCTTACTACGTTAAATTTGAATAACGATGTTAATAACAACATTGATAGACCTAAACTCCAAGGCTATACTCAATATAATGACGATGAGTCAACTATAAAGTCCCCAATAAAGAATACAGGTAGTACAACTAGTTTAGACAAAATCACATCAACTAATTTTAGAGTTCAATCAAAACCAACAGAAACCGTAAAGTATGGTGATGTAATACAACAGGGTCGGTATGGTAATAGTATTGTACTAAGTTATACTGATAACCAACAACCATCATTACGTATCAATAATCAAGATTCATTTATTAACCTTTATGATAGTGAAAACGGATATGAACGTACAACCCGAAAAAGTTTTACTGTTGACACCGAACAAACATTCAATAATAACACAGGACAACATATTGAAATTAAGTCTGACAGGGTGTTGGTTAATTCAAGTGGTAATGGTATTTATTTAACTGCAACCGATAGTGATGTTGGTATACTCGGCGATAAGAATGTAGAAATAACTGCAGACCGTTCACTAATACTCACGGGTGATAATGTATTTCTTGGGTCGGTTAGTTTACAACAACCTGTAATTAGAGGTAGAGAGTTCGGAGACCAATATGTACGACTAATTGAAGTATTACACGATGTTGCGGAAATGATGAAAGGTGACGTTGCAGAGTTTAAGTCTATTGGTTCATATTTAACTAATCAATTAAACTTAGTGGCGGGTAGACGTGGTCAGGTACAAGCTAAGACATTACCAAAGATACTATCAAATAAAGTATTCGTGGAATAACAATGGCACAATTAGATTTAACAAAAGTAATACAGTTTTTTGCAGAGTCAATGGGTTCTTCTACGGCCAAATTACTCAATGATTATGTTGCGTTTAATAATCGGTTACGTGCTATTACCGTAGAGTGGGAACAGTTAACCGAACAACAGAACTTATCTGACTTAAAAGAACAAAACTTAGAACGAAGAGAAGAAGATTTCCGTAGGTCAGGTGTAGAATATACCGATGAGAACGAACAAAAGTTTTTAGAACTACTACGAGATTTTCAATCTTCATTGGATGCGGGTAATGATTTAGTATGGATTGTTAGAGAAAAAGAAAGATTAGCGGCCGAGTACACAGACATAGTTTTAATTCAAAAACCAAAACTTAGACTACAAGAACAAATTACAAAAATAAACTTTGAACGAAGTGGTATATTAACAGATTTACTCAGCAATATAAGAGATGTAGTTCAAGATGCAGTTGATAGTTTGACTGATATACAAGAACAAGTAGCAAGTTTACCATTCCCATACGGCCCCATTCTTGACTTTTTATTGAGTGAGATAATAA
>JGI11772J19994_1000345_pt1 | contig 10291 bp, 9 predicted proteins | sample Etolagsurwater0m_FD_19994 | JGI IMG/M metagenome (IMG submission 19994) | reverse complement strand
TCAAGCTTTAGAGTTTCTTCAGAAAAAAAACCTTCAACATCGAAAGTGTGCCTCGCAGAGATCTGATGCCCTGATTTCTATTTCTTTGAATAGCGAGATTAAATTTTCTGATTCAGTTGTGAATTTAGAAAAGGTTTGGAATGAAACTTCATACTCGATTAAATCTTTAAGAGATAATCCAGCAAGTGCAAAAGCTGAGTATGATCTAATTGAAAAATTTGATGATCAAGGTTTGATTGCCAAAGATAGTTTTCAATATTCCGAGCAACTCCCATCTTTTAATCAACATTTAAAACCCAAGGTAGCAATATTTAGAGAACAAGGTGTGAACGGCCAAAATGAGATGGCTGCAGCATTTATATTGGCTGGATTTGATGTAATAGATGTGCATATGCAAGATCTAATTGATAGTCCAAACTTACTATTAGAGTTTCAGGGTTTGGCGGCCTGTGGTGGTTTTTCTTATGGCGATGTGCTTGGAGCTGGAGGGGGATGGTCATCTAGCATTAGATTTAATAATGCTGTTAGAGATTCATTTGAACGTTTTTTTAATCGTAGTGACACTTTTACTTTTGGTGTTTGTAATGGATGCCAGATGCTATCTAAGTTAAAAGACTTAATTCCGGGGGCTGAAAATTGGCCAGAATTTTTATGGAATGAGTCTGATCAATTTGAAGCACGCTTATCTCAAGTCACCATTGCTAAATCTAAGTCTGTTTTATTGACAGGGATGGAGGGATGGCAAATTCCTGTTGCCGTTGCACATGGTGAGGGCAGAGCCTCATTTAAGGGAGATACTCTAAAGAGCCTATTTAAACAAAATCAAGTCGCAATTCAGTTTACCGATCATAAAGGCGCAGTGGCCTCTTCATATCCTCTCAATCCAAATGGTTCTCCTGAAGGAATTACTGGCCTGACTTCTATGGATGGCAGGGCAACAATTATGATGCCTCATCCTGAAAGAGTATTTAGATCGCAGCAACTATCTTGGCGCCCATCAGACTGGAAAGAGTATTCCCCATGGATGCAAATTTTTATAAATGCTTATAAATTTAGCCAAGAGGCATAATTTTTTACTACCAGAGTTTCAGAGCTTCTTCTCTAAAAGGAAACTCACCAGAGGCCAGATCATCAAAATAATATTTTAATGTTTTAGTGACGGTTGGAAATGCAATTTCATCCCATGGAATTTCGTCTTTTGGAAATAGTTTTACTTCAGAGCTCTCAGAAGTGGGGCCAAATCTCTCATCCCCCAGGTCAGCTAGATAAAAAAAGTGTACTTGACTGATATGTGTCAAACTAAATGCCGTATAGGGAGAAATAATTTTTGGTGTTGCCTGAGTTTCCTCTTTTGTTTCTCTTAATGCTCCTTCTTGAAGAGTCTCTGCATTCTCCATAAATCCTGCGGGTAAAGTCCATCTTCCGAATCGAGGTTCTATATTTCTTTTGCATAAAAGGACGTAATCGTCTTTGATGCATATAGTACCGACAATCAGGTTGGGATTGGTATAAAAAATCGAACTGCAGTCAGTACAAATATAACGTTTTAAATTGTCATCAGCTGGAATTTTAAAATCAATTTGATCGCTTCCGCATTTTGAACAATATCTCAAAAGTGCTCCTTTCTTAGAGAATAAAATGTCGTAAGAAGTTAAACTTACCCAATGATTGAAGAGATCAAGTATAAACTAAATTTACATAATTCTGAAAAGCCAAGTGGTCGTCCTCAGGCTTCAGTTTTAATAGCTATTTTAAATTATGGGAAATATATTGGATCTCCCGAATTGATTTATACACANCGCTCCAATAATCTTTCAACCCATTCNGGCGAAGTCAGTTTTCCCGGAGGTAAAGTGGATGAGATGGACACAAGCCTTTTTGGAACGGCCTTGAGAGAATCCAATGAAGAAATCAGTCTTAACGGCAAAGATGTCACTCAATTAGGGAAGTTAAATTATCTTATATCCCGTCATAAAATAGAGGTCAATCCTTTTGTAGCAACTGTTGACCAGCCCCAATTATTAGAACCAAACGAGGAAATACAAGAGATTTTTACTGTCCCCTTAGATTTTTTGCTTGACTCAAAAAATGTTCAACGAGAAACCATTGAAAGGGATGGAGCTTTATGGCAAGTACCAACTTGGAATATTAAGGATCAGAAAATATGGGGCTTAACTGCCATCATTACATTAAACTTTTTAAATGTATGTTTTGATGCGAATATAGAGATTCTAGAAGGGTAATTGAAATGATTATTGATATAAATAATAAAAGCTTAAGCACTGAAAATGATGATTTTTGGATTGCTCCAGATGCAACAGTTATTGGAGATGTACAAATGGCAAAAGATTCAAGCATTTGGTTTCATTGCACGCTCAGGGGAGACAATGAGCCAATTATTTTAGGTGAAGGAACAAATATTCAGGATAACTCGGTAATACACACTGACCCAGGCTTTGCATGCAAAATAGGAAAGTTTGTAACGGTTGGGCACATGGCAATGCTTCACGGATGTGAAGTTGGCGATGGCTCACTTATTGGAATAGGGGCAGTTATCCTAAATGGAGCTAAAATAGGTAAAAATTGTATAGTTGGAGCAAAAGCATTGATTACAGAGGGCATGGAGGTGCCTGATGGATCAATGGTGCTTGGTATTCCTGCAAAAATCAAAAAAGAACTTACTCCTGAAGAGCAAGCAATACCTTCTTTAAACGCACATCATTATATTGAAAATTACAAAAGGTATAAGGCCGAGCTAGGTTAGCTTTATGTCAGGAAGAATTGTCAATTACTATGACCAATCAACAGAATGTGAAGGCTATTTTTCAATGCCTGAATCTTCAAATTCCGCTCCATTAGTTCTTGTTGCTCACACTTGGAAAGGTAGATCTGAGTTTGAAGATGGAAAAGTAATCGCCCTGAATAATTTAGGCTATGCTGCTTTATCAATTGATATTTTTGGAGGCGGCATCAACGGTAGCAGCACTGAAGAGAACCAGGCTTTAATAGAGCCATTCGTTCAAGATAGAAAACTATTTAGACAACGCCTTATAAGTGCGGTTGAGTTTGGTAAGACCATTGATGGCGTTGATCCATCAAAGATTGCATTAATAGGTTTCTGTTTTGGCGGTCTTGCTGCTATAGAGCTTGCTCGCTCTGGATACCAGCTCTCAGGATGTGTTAGTTTCCATGGGCTTTTAAATCAATCGGATGAGCCTCTCCAAAAGGTTAATACAAAATTATTGGTTTTGCATGGAGATAAAGACCCCATGGTTTCTTCCGATCAAATATTGGCTTTGCAAAATGAGATGACTGAATCCAAGGCTGATTGGCAATTTATTAGCTATGGCAATACTTATCATGCATTTACTAATCCTATGGCTAACGATATTGAAATGGGAACAGTTTATAATCATGATAGTGATAAGAGATCCTGGGCTGCAATGTCTAATTTTTTAGAGGAAGTTTTTAGCAATGTTAACAAGTGAACTAAGAGCTAAGTTTTTAGAGTACTTCAACAACAATGGCCATGAAGTTGTGGATTCCAGCCCTTTAATTCCTGCCAATGATGACACCCTCTTATTTACAAATGCTGGAATGGTTCAATTCAAGGATGTTTTTTTAGGATCTGATAAGCGTTCATATAAGAGAGCAACCACAACGCAAAGATGCATCCGTGCAGGTGGAAAACATAATGATTTAGAAAATGTTGGTTATACCCTTAGGCATCACACATTCTTCGAGATGTTAGGTAATTTTAGTTTTGGAGATTATTTCAAAGAGGAAGCGATTAAACTTGCATGGAATTTTTTAACCAATGAACTTAATTTAGAAAAAGAAAAATTATGGATTTCTGTTTTTAGGGAAGATGACGAGGCTGCAGAAATTTGGTCATCAATCATTGGCATTGATCCAAAAAGAATTGTCAGACTAGATGAAGAGGATAATTTTTGGTCTATGGGGGACACAGGACCATGTGGACCCTGCTCAGAAATTTATTATGATCATGGCGAGCAATATGAAGGCACTCCACCAGGATCACCAGGCGATGAGGGAGATAGATTTGTAGAAATCTGGAATCTAGTTTTTATGCAGTTTAATAGAGATGCTGCGGGTGAATTAACACCATTGCCTAAGCCATCTGTTGATACCGGCATGGGGTTAGAGAGAGTGGCTGCCGTGATGCAAGGCGTTAATTCAAATTACGAAACAGACCTTTTTCTTAACCTTATTAAAGCATCTGAGAACGCTATTCAATCTCCTGGAGAGCCATCGCATAAAGTGATTGCAGATCACATCCGAAGCGTTAGTTTTTTAATTGCCGATGGCATTACCCCCTCTAATGAGGGAAGAGGATATGTGCTTCGTAGGATTATGCGAAGAGCTATTCGTCATGGATATAAGCTAGGTGCCAAGGAACCATTTTTGCATTCATTGGTTGAGCCATTAGTAAAAGAAATGCAATCTGCATTTCCAATGCTAGCAGCCAATCAGAAACACATCGAAGAAACCATTCATCACGAAGAGAATCAGTTTCTTGAAACTTTGGATAAAGGAATTGAGATTTTAGAAAAAGAAATTTCTCACATGGATTCAAATGTGATTCCTGGAAATATTGTTTTTAAACTTCATGATACATTTGGGTTCCCTTTTGATCTTACTGCAGATATTGCCCGTGAGCAGGGATTGAAGCTTGATGAAGATGGATTTAATCAATGCATGGAAGAGCAAGTAAAAAATTCTAAATCAGCAAGTAAATTTAAAAGTGCTCAATTAGATTTATCCTCTATTGAAGAAACTCGGTTTTTGGGTTACGACCAATTAAATGCAGAAGGAAAAGTTTTGGGTCTATGGGAGAATGATCTAAGAGTAGATTCTGTAACTTGTGGTGCAGAGTATTTTCTTGTTTTAGATCAGTCTCCTTTTTATGCAGAATCTGGAGGGCAGGTTGGAGATGAAGGCGAGTTTACTGGCTCCAATGTAAGTGGGCAGGTATTAGATTGCATCAAACAAGGAAAAATCTTTATTCATAAAATAGTTCTTGAAGAAGGTTCATTGAAAATAGGTGACACTTTAAAGCTCTCAGTTGCATCTAATAAAAGAGCTAGCGCAGCTTCCAACCATTCAGCCACTCACTTAATGCATGCTGCCTTAAAACATGTGCTTGGCAGTCATGTTGAGCAAAAAGGTTCACTAGTAGATGCTTCAAAGCTTCGTTTTGATTTTTCACACCCTAAAGCAGTTACTAAGGATGAAATCAAACAAATAGAATTATTAGTCAATCAACACACCCTAAAAAATACCCCAGTCAAAACAGAGTTAATGAAGCTAGATCATGCAATAGCATCAGGTGCTGAAGCTATGTTTGGAGAGAAATATGATGATGAGGTAAGAGTTTTATCTATGAGCGAAGGCTTTTCAGTTGAGCTTTGCGGCGGAACTCATGTAAATAGGACTGGAGATATAGGTATGTTTGCAATTATCAATGAATCCAGTGTCTCATCTGGAGTCCGAAGAATTGAAGCTGTAACTGGCTTCAAGGCAGTAGAATTAATGCTTGAGACAAGATCCCAGCTTCAAGATGTTCAAGGCATATTGAATGTTGGCGCCCCTCTCATAAGCTCAAAAGTTCAGGATTTAGTTAAGGAAAATAAATCTTTAAAAAAGGGCAAGAAAAATAAAACGAAAACTTCGCTTGATCTTAAGGAAACGATCCATAAGATTGATAATTTTGATTTGGTCCTGATAGAGGCAGATAGTCAAAATATACAAGATTTAAGACAGTTGGTTGATAATGCAAGGCAAGATCAGTTGCAAAGGTGTATTTTAATCTTGAGTCACCAAGGCTCTAAAGTTTTGATGGTTTGTGGTATCACAGATGATATTCAAAGCTCATTAAGCGCTCATGAAGTTATTCAGGCAATCGCAAAAGCATCAAATGGAAAAGGTGGTGGTCGTGAGGATTTTGCTCAAGGTGCAGGCATAACGGAAAATTTTGAAGAATTTGTTAATTCCATTCCTGATATCGTACAATCCATCGCTTAATCTTTAAGCATCAATGATGGAAACAATAGTATTAAAATTTGGCGGTACCTCAGTTGGCACAACTGAGAGAATTTCTGCTGTTGCTGACATTATAAAAACTGCTTGCAGCGAAGCACCACCTGTTGTTGTAGTTTCTGCTATGAGTGGAGAGACGAATCGTTTAATTGATTTAGCTAAATCATTCGGCGCCGAGCCAAACAAAAGAGAGTTTGATGCACTCGTTTCTACCGGTGAGCAAGTGAGCGCATCCTTGGTTTCTATTGCCTTGAATCAATTAGGACTTAAAGCTAAATCACTATCTGCAGCTCAGTTTGGCATGAAGACAACCTCAAATTTTTCTAGAGCAAAAATTCTTGAACTTGATAAGGATATAATTTTTAAAACCATTGAAGATGGGTATATTCCAATTATTACAGGATTTCAAGGAGTCACCAGTGAGGGTGATACCACCACTATGGGAAGAGGAGGTAGTGACACCACTGCAGTGGCCATCGCTGCTGCAATTAAATCTAAGCGATGTGATATTTACACTGATGTTGATGGCATTTACACAACAGACCCAAGAATCGTCCCCAATGCAAAAAAACTTGATTCTATCAATATAGAAGAAATGTTGGAGCTAGCTGGTCAGGGTGCTAAAGTTATGCAGATACGCGCTGTAGAGTTTGCGAATAAATACAAGGTTTTAGTTAGAGTTTTATCAAGCTTTGATTCAGGCTCAGGGACACTTATTTTACAGGAGGAAGAGGGAATGGAAGATGCTGTAATTACAGGTATTGCTTCTCAAAAAGATCAGACAAAATTTACCTTGCATGGAGTTGTTGATACTCCTGGTATTGCATCTGGTATTTTAAGCCCTGTCAGTGATGCAGGTATTGAGGTGGACGTCATTGTTCAAAATGTGAGTGTTTCCGGAAAAACAGATTTCACTTTCACAGTTAGTAATTCTGACAGAGCTGAGGTCGAGTCAGTTTTAACAAAAAAAATGCAGGGTATCTCATATGACGAATTAATCATTGACGAGGGGATAGGTAAAGTTTCTCTTGGTAGGAGTGGGTATGCGTTCGCATGCTGGAATCGCTAGCACTGCATTTGATGCTTTGGCAGATGCAGGAATCAATATTCAAATGATTAGCACATCAGAAATTAAAATTACAATTGTCATTTCAGGCCATCAACTTGAAGAGGCAGTCAAAACTTTGCATGCAGCATTTAATTTAGGAGACTAATGTACGACTTAATTTTAAAAAACGGGACTTTGGTTAATGAGGGGCAAATCTTTGCATCAGACATAGCTATAAAAGGAAACAGAATTGAAAAAATTGCTTCTTCCATAGATGCAGAAACAAAAAGTACAGTTGACCTCATGGGAAAGTATGTAATCCCAGGGCTAATTGATGATCAGGTGCATTTCAGAGAACCTGGTTTAACCCATAAAGGTGAGATTGCAACAGAATCAAAAGCAGGTCTTGCGGGAGGTGTTACCAGTTACTTTGAAATGCCTAACGTTAACCCAACCACTACAACCAATGAGAATTTAACAAAAAAGTTTCAGTTAGCTAGCACAAAATCTGTTTCTAATTATTCATTTCATCTTGGAGCAAGCAATACTAATATCGAAGAAATTAAAAAAGTAGATATTCACCAAGCTGCAGGTTTAAAAGTTTTTATGGGCGCTTCAACTGGCCACATGCTAGTTGATGATTTGAACGCATTGGACGATATTTTTAATTATTCTCCATTGATAGTTGTAACTCATTGTGAAGATCAAAAAACAGTTGAAAGAAATGAACAATTGTTTCATGAAAAATATGGTGAAGGGGTTTCGCCTGAGCATCATCATTTAATTCGGGATGTTGACAGCTGTTATATCTCGAGTTCTCTGGCCGTAAGCTTAGCCAAGAAATACGATGCAGATCTTCATGTGTTTCACTTAACCACTGAAAAAGAAATGGAATTATTTGCTGCAGGCGAAGCAGATCAAAAGAAAATTACTGCGGAAGTATGTGTTCATCATATGTATTTTAATGACTCATATTATGCCCAGCTAGGCAATCAAATTAAGTGTAACCCATCGATTAAACAAGAATCAGATAGACAGGCGCTTATCAAAGCTCTCTTAGAAAATAAAATCGATATTATTGCAACGGATCATGCTCCTCATACATGGGAGGAAAAAAGCAAGGCCTACACTGAAGCTCCAGCGGGTCTGCCATTGGTTCAACATGGCCTTCAAATACTTTTAGATTTCTATCATCAAGACATTCTTTCGCTTGAAACCATTGTTGAAAAAACAAGTCATAACATAGCAAAGAGATTTCAGGTAAAAGATAGGGGTTTTATCAGAGAAGGATATTTTGCTGATTTAGCTGTAATAGATCATGAAAACCCCTATGAAGTTTCAAAAGAAAATATTTTATATAAGTGTGGATGGTCACCATTTGAAGGACACTGTTTTAAATCCTCTATATTTATGACTATTGTCAATGGTAATATTGCTTTTCAAAATGGAAAGATAAGTGATAATTTGCCATTCGGTATGCAAATTGAATTTGATAGATAGCATTATTTTATTGTTTTAAAGCGTTATAATTCCTGTTCAAAAATCGGAGAGTTGGCTGAGTGGTCGAAAGCGCCTCCCTGCTAAGGAGGTATATGGGTATACTGTATCGAGGGTTCGAATCCCTCACTCTCCGCCAGTTTCCTTAAATCTTATTAAATCAAGCTTTACAGGTTTTCTATTTATTAAATAGCAGAGTAGCTGTTAAAATCTTTTAATACATTCTCTTATTCTTTCAATTGCATGAGCCGACTAAATTCAGAAAATCCTGTCTCTGCATTCGAAAATACGCTTGATGATATCTTAGAGTTGCTAGATGAAGATACTCAGCATTTTGTTTATTTAACTGGCGCAGCCGGAACTGGTAAAACAACTCTGATAGAGAGAGTTAAAGATGAGTGCTTGCTTAAAAAAATGGTTGTTGCTCCAACGGGAGTTGCAGCATTGAATATTGGGGGGAGCACTATTAATTCAGCATTTAGAATTGGCTTTGATACCTTTCCGGTGATTCAAGAATCAAAGGATCCGCGTTTTAAAAAATTATTAAAAAACCTTGAACTACTAATTATTGATGAAATTTCTATGGTGCGAGCACCAATGCTTGATGCTATTTCGGAAACTCTTCAAATACATCGCAATTCATCCAAGCCATTTGGTGGAATACATGTCCTTGCTTGCGGTGATTTATTTCAGTTACCTCCGGTAGTTAAAGAGAATGAGGAAACTGCAATTTTTGAAAGATATGAATCAGTATATTTTTTTAGTGCAGATAATTTTAAAGCCATTCAAAAACCATCTTTTTTTGAATTGGAGAGCTCCTTCAGACAACAAGATGATAAAGAGTTTTATGATTTACTAAATAACGTTCGACTTGGTCAGAACCTTGAAGCATCGATCAAGAAAATTAATCAGACCTGCCATAATCCTGAATTTAATACTGAATCTTCATTAATTATTACCTCAAGAAAATATCGTGCCGAACAAATTAATGAGGAGATGCTAAATTTGATAGATGGTCCAGCTACTGCTGCAAAATCAAAAGAGCAAGGTGAACTCAATGAAAATGATCTGCCGGCCCCTAGAGAACTTCGTGTTAAAGAAGGTGCCAAAGTCATGTTTATCAAAAATGATCCTGATGGAAGATGGGTGAATGGAACAATTGGGGTTGTGATAGATTGCTCAGATAAAAACAAGAAAGTTATCAAAGTAAAAGTTGGCACAGAGGTATATAAGGTTAAGAGAGAAGAATGGAATAAAGTTAGGTATGTCTATGATGAATTTAATGATGAAATGGAAGAAGAGGTTGTTTCATCTTTTAAGCAATTTCCCCTGAAATTAGGTTGGGCAGTTACTATTCATAAGGCTCAAGGCTTAACCCTTGAAAGTTGCTCTGTTGATCTTGGGGATGGAGCTTTTGCTACCGGTCAAGCATATGTTGCACTTAGTAGATGCAAAACTTTGGACTCCTTGAATTTATATAGAGAACTTAAAGTTAGAGATGCTTTAGTTGATCCAGACATTCAAGATTTTCATGCAGAACACTTTGGATAGTTCTACAATAGAAATATACTTTTAAAATTAAACCCATGGAAAATCTGATCTCCCATATTTCTAAATTAATTATAAATTTTTCTGATTTTGTTTGGGAGTGGAATGCTCCGTTTTTAGTTGGCGCAGGAATATACT
>JGI11772J19994_1000344_pt1 | contig 10301 bp, 9 predicted proteins | sample Etolagsurwater0m_FD_19994 | JGI IMG/M metagenome (IMG submission 19994) | reverse complement strand
TGGGTTGATTTAACATAATGGCAAACTTTTATAAAAACGCATTCTATGATCCAACAGTTACTACAGCAGTAACGACTTATACTTGTCCAAGTAATGCAAATGCAATTATTCAAAATATACAAGTAACAAATTCTGGTGGATCAAAAACTTTTAAAGTTCATATAACAGATAGTTCTGCTACAACAAGTTATGTAGTTGCACATGCAAGTATAACAGGACCTACTATTTGTAATGTAGCTAAAGGACCATTAATACTAGAAGATAATGATTTAATTGCTCTTGAAACTTCAGATACATCTGGTATAAGTGCAGCTGTATCAATACTAGAAATTAGTAGAGAGGATCAAAACGGATAATGCACGACGATGTTTTAAAAATAAACTGCACAACTCACGTAGTAATTAAAAATAAATTTACAGGGAAAGTATATAAAGACGAAGCAGAAAGAGATGCGGATATCAATGACCCAAATACTTCTACAACTCAAGATCACATACAACAAGATCTAACAGTTGAAGTATCACCAAAAGGTCTTGAAGCGCTTAAGAAAGTAATGAGCAAGAATGACAATAAATCCTAGAGGCGGAACAGAATTACAATTAGAATATCTAAGAAAGTATGTTGATTCTAGTTTATTAGATCAAGTACAAATCACAACATCTGTACCAGAAAAGATTCCATTACATCCAACTAAAGTAAATATACTTTGGCAAAAAAATTCATACGATCAACCTAATCTGGCCCCATGGTTCAAGGATAAATCTAATCATAAAAAATATGATTGGTATGTATTTAATTCTAACTGGAACTATGAAAAATTTAGAATGATGTTTGATATACCTTGCGAAAGGTCTGTTATAATTAAAAACGGTATAGACAACATAGAACCTAGAAACTTGAATCTAATTGGTAATAGAAAAATAAAAATTATACATCATTCAACACCTTGGAGAGGTTTATCTGTTTTGTTAGGTGCAATGCAATTAGTAAAAAATCCAAATATACAATTAGATGTTTATTCTTCTTGTGAAGTATATGGTAAGGCATTTGCTGAAGCTAATGATAAGCACTATCAAGCTTTATATGATCAAGCNAAANAATTACCTAANGTAAGTTATATNGGNTACAAACCAAANGANTANATAAAANAAAATTTAAAAAATTATGATTTATATGTTTATCCATCTATATGGGAAGANACATTTTGTATATCAGCTTTAGAAGCTATGGCTGCAGGTTTATATTGTGTGATAACTAACTACGGTGCACTATATGAAACATGTGCAGAATTTCCAATGACAATTCCTTATTCTGATAACTATAAAAGTCTATCACATAAATTTGCTGCTGGTATAGATATGGCTGCAGAAGCGATTAAAGAACCAGGCATCCAGGATCATTTAAAAGCACAAATAGATTATGTAAATAGATTTTATAATTGGAAATCAAAAGGACAAGCTTGGACTAGATTTTTAAAAGGAGCAATTCAATATGCAAAATAATGAACCCATTTGGTTTAATGGAAATGAAAATACAAAAGAAATAAAAATTCAACAGCCAAAACAACCTATTAAAATATTTGTAGCTATTCCATGTCATAGTGAAATTAGTATTCATACTTGTCAATCTTTATTAGTACTTCAACAAGAATGTATGCAAAAAGGAATATTAATTAGTTTTAGTTTAATGAAATCATCTTTAGTACAACAAGGTAGAAACTTATTAGTAGCTGAATGTATGAATGATCCTATGAAGTATGATTACTTATTATTCATAGATTCTGACATAGACTTTCAATCTAAAACTATATTTACTATGATAGAAAAAGATAAAGATATTTTAGCATGTCCATATCCAATGAAATCATTTGATTGGGATAAAGCATGGAGAAGACTTCATAAAGAAGCTCTTGATGAAGCAGACCATTTAATGAAATCTGGTTTTACTTTTCCTATTAAAGTACATAATAAAAATGAGATTACAGTTAATAATGGAGTAGCAGAGGTATCTCATGCTCCTACTGGCTGTATGCTTATTAAACGTAGTGTCTTTGAAAAGATGATGAAACATTATCCAGACTTAAAAATAAATCAACCTACCATTGTTAATGGTAAAGAAGTATTTAAAGAAAACTTCTTTAATTTATTTGATTGTGTTCATGATCCTAAAACAAAAGAATTTTTCGGAGAAGACTTTGGATTCTGTAAAAGATGGACAGAAATGGGCGGTAAAGTACATGCCTATATACTTGACTATATAACCCATGTAGGAGAATACCAATATTGTGGTAGACTTTGGGATGAATTACAGTATACTAAACGTATTGACGAAAAGGCAAAAAAATAATAAAGTCAACAATTACAGGTTTTTCTATACCTGCTTAAATTAATTAATTAATAAAAATATGGCAATATCAAGGATGTTACAACCTAGACAACAATACGGATTAGGAAGCTTTGTAAAGAAAGCTGTAAAAGGTGTTACTGGCGCTGTTAAAAGTGTAGCTAGTGGAATTAAAAGTTTAGCAAGTTCTGACGTAGGTAAATTAGCTTTATTAGCTGGGGGTGCTTACGGTTTAAATAAATTTGGTCTTGGTGCAATCAAACCAGGTTTTTTATCTAACTTTCCAGGAGCATCAGCTATTGGAGAATACTTAGGTACTAAAGGTGGTAAGACATTATTAATGGCAGGAGCTGGAACTTTATTAGGAGGTGTTTTATCTAGAGCTGAACAAGGCGATCCTGAAGCAATGCAAGTTACAAGAGATGTTGGTGCATTAAGAAATTATTTAACTTCTGGATATGAGAATCTTGGATACTCTGCGGAAGAGATTCCTGCATTAGTAGAAAAAGATTTATCTGAATATACTGAATTAGGAGGATATGCCACAGGTGGTAGAGTTGGTTATTCAAAAGGAACTAATAGAGATGAAGAACAACCTATTAAAGAATTAAAAGATGCAGACCCTAATTTAAGAGCAGGTCCTGATTGGTACATGAAAAGAATAGAAGCTTTAATGTACGAATATGATATGGATTATGATACGGCTGCTGAGATTGCTTTTGATAGTAATAAATATTTTGATTTAATGCCTGATGAATTTGCTACAGGTGGAAGAGTTAAGTATTCAAATGGAACACCTTCTGAATCTGACAGAGTTAAGGAATTAATGGATGATGGATATACTTTTGGAGAAGCTGTTAAAAAGGTGATGGAAGAACAAAAACAAAGAGAGAATAAGGCTTCCGGAAGCAAACCAGAAGACAATGCTAAACGGGCTTCAGGAATTATGAACATACCTTTAAACAAAAACAAGGCCGGAGTAACTGAGCTAGATATGAGAGAAAACGGTGGATTTATTCCTCCAGTTGGTGTAAAAGAAAAGGCAGATGACATTCCTGCAATGTTATCTAATAACGAATTCGTATTCACTGCTGATGCTGTAAGAGGCATGGGTAATGGTAATGTTAATGTAGGTGCACAACGTATGTACGACATGATGAAAAAATTAGAAAATAGGATGGCATAATGGCAGAGACAATAACACAAATTACACAACCACCTGAATTTATAGAAGCAGCCGGCAAAACATATTTAACAGATTTACAAAAAGCTATTGGCGGATATAAAGCAGCTGATTTATCACAAACATTAGGACCTCAATTTGTTGCAGGTCTTTCTCCATTACAACAACAAGCTATTTCTCAAGCAGGTGGATTAGGTGCATACCAACCTTATTTACAAACAGCAGCTGGATTAACAGGACCTACAGCATATCAAGCTTATATGTCTCCATATCAGCAAGATGTTATTTCTACAACTTTACAAGAATTTGATGTTCAAGCTCAAAGAGGTTTACCGGGTTTAAGAGCACAACAAGTAGCGCAAGGTGCATTTGGTCAAGGTAGAGGTCAAGTACAAGAAGCAGTTTATCAATCTGAATCAGATAGAAACAGAGCTGCATTACAAGCACAATTATTACAACAAGGTTTTGGTCAAGCACAACAATTAGCTCAACAAGATTATTTAAGAAATGTACAATTAGCACAAGCTGCACCAGCTTTAGCTAGTTCACAAATTGCAGGTTTAACTACATTAGGTGGAATTCAACAAGCTCAAACACAAGCAGGATTATCTGCTCAACAACAATTAGCTCAACAACAAATGATGCAACCTTTAACAGCAGCACAACAATACGGTGCTGGTATTGCAAGTTTAATATCTGGATATCCAGCTTCACAAATGACTCAACAACAACCATCAGCTAGTCCATTACAAACAGCTATTGGTGCAGGTGCTACATTAGCTGGTTTATATAGAGTATTTGGAAACTAATAATTATGAGTAAAGTATTTAGAAGACCTATGTTTAGAAAAGGTGGTAATGTCGGTGAAGGCATTATGACTGGTATTGTAGATAGAGGAAATTATCAATTAGGAACACCAGAACCTTTACCTACAGTTGGTGAACTAAGTCAACAAAATATTCAAGCTATATTAGACGCAGTTGGACCATCACAAGCTTATGATCCACTAACTACTTTCTTATTACAATTTGGACCAGAAGCAGTTTCAACTACTGGCGCTGGAGGAACTTTTGCTAATTTAATTAAAGCAACAAAAGATCCACTTGCATCAATGATAAAAGAAAAAGGAAAAGAAAGTGATTTCTTAAGAAGTTTAAAAGCACAAGCAGCAGGTGCGGCTGTTAAACAAAGAAGTGAAATGGAACAAACTCAAAAAGATCAATACTTCAAAAAAGAATTAGCTAATTTACAAGCTGATCTACAAAGAGATTTATCTCAAAAAGAAATTGAAGCAGCTAAAGCAAGAGCTGATGCAAAATATTTACAAGATCTTGAATTACAAAGTAAAAAACTTGAAGGTGAAAAAGAACTTAGATTGGATTTATTATCAAAACAAACAGAACTTGATAAAGCTACTAAAAAAGAAGTATTAGGAGCTACTTATGCTGAAAAAGATTATAGTGATGATCTTACAAAAGGTGCTAGAAGAGCTGATTATGAAACAACTATTAGAAACAAAATAGCTACTAACTATGGAGAAAGTAAAGTAGGAGGCCACATTGATGTAGATGTTGGTAATATGGAAAAAACAAATAAAATAATGAGGAGGAAAATTAAAGCAGGTGGTGCTAATAAAATTTACTACAATGTTAATGACGGTAAGTCATATTTATTAACTGAACAAGGATTAACACCTGTAACTATTGGAGAAACTATATCAGAAGTAACAGAAAATTTAAATACAACAGGTGGTGAAGATACTATTAAATACAATAGTATTGAAGACAGATATCAAATCTTAAGTCCAAAACAAAGAGAAAATTTAGAAAAGAGAAAAAAAGAAGCAATTGAAATTCCGGTTGGTGGAACTGGAGCATAGGAGGATAAATGGCGGAATTAATTCCATTTAACTCAGCCGAGAAAGACAATGAAACTAGCTGGTACACAGCATTGGGTGCCGGTCTATTATCAGGTATAATTAAAGTACCAGAAGGTATTGTATCATTAGGAGCAGAACTAATTGATTTAGGAGCAGATACAAATACTGTTGCATCTGTAGAAAAATTTTTTGATAAATTAAATCCATTTGAAGAAGTAGCCGAAGAAAGAACTATTGGTAAATTAGCTGAAGTATTAACTCAAATTGGAATACCAGGAACTGCAGGTTTTAAATTTGCATCTGGTTTAGCTAACAAAGCAATACGTGCAAAGAAAGCAGGAGCTTACGCAAAGTTTGGTAGAAAATCTAAAGAAGCATTAGAAGAAGTTCAGAGATTAAATAAAACAGCTGGCTATAGAAAATTTGTTGCAGGTGTTATGGGTGGTGCAACAGGAGAAGCTTTTATAACAGATGCAGATAAGATTGGTAGCTTTGGAGATTTACTAGGAGGACCAACAGCATTAGATAGAGATGAAACTTATGGTAGAGAAGAAGCATCTAGAAGATTATTAAATAGAATTAAATTTGGTTCTGAATCATTATTAGTTACTCCTGTAATTGCAGGTGTAGGTAAAGGTGCAAAAGCATTAGCACAAAGAGGAAAAGAATTAGCATATAGTGATAGCGCATTTGAAAGATGGATTGATAAATATATTGGTGGAACATTTAGACCAAGAGGAGATTTACCTGAAGAAGTATTTGAAGCTGAGATGGCTAAACAAGGTTTAAAAGCAAGAGACGTAGATGCAGCAAAAGAAATTGTAAATACAATTACAAGAGAAGTAGATAAAGTATTTCCTGAAATGGATACTGTTTTTAATAAAGCTACTAGACAAGAAAAAGATAAATTTTTAGATTTATTAAATGGTGCTTTATTTGAAGGAGATATTACCAAAAAAATTAATCCAAAAAAATTAGATGAAATAGTTGCACAAATGGATGACATACAAATAAATCCAGAAGCAAGACAAAGAATTGTAGGAGCTATAGATGCAGCAAGATCAGAGTTTACTAATTTAATTAATATATTTAATAAAAACGTGCCTGAAAAAGATAAACTAAGAACAGGTGTAAAAGAATTACAAGAGATTTTAAAAGATAGAGTTCAAGGTTGGGTAGGTAGTACTTATAGAGCATTTGAACCTAAATCTAAATTTTTAAAAACATTCAGAAGATATGAACCAACAGAAGAAGCGTATGGTAATGCTATTGCTTTATTCAGAAGATACTTAGCTAAAACAGATCCTACAAGAGCAAAAGATACTCCATTAGATATGGCAGGCACAGACTATTATATGCAAGCAAAATATATGGTTGACGATATTCTAGAACAAGGACAACAAGCTAGAAAAAAACCTGGTGTATTACCTGACCTACAATATCAAGATAAAACAGCACAAGGTGTTAAAGTAAAATCATTTGATCAAATGTTAAAAAATAAAATACCTGGAAGAGGCTCTAAAGTTATTAGAGATTTATTTGGAGAGATAAGAGATCCAAGATATTCAATATTCAATGCTATGACTAACCTATCATCAGCAGCTAGAACATCAGTTTTCTTTGAAAAAGTTTTAGAAAATAATAAAACGATTCAGGCTGCAGGAGAAAGAGGAGCTTTTTGGGCTGATGAAAATTTAGCTAAACAAGCTGTTAAGTCAAGAGAAACTGGAATCGAAGTAGTTAAGGTTGGTGATTATTTAACACAAGGTAAATATCCAGGAGTAAAATTTGTAGATAATGAATTATTAAATAGTTATACAACTAAAGAAATCGCTGAAGGTATGTTACATGCCAATGATGTACCAAGAGGTTTAGCAGGTGCATTAAGAGGAAGAGAATCTGCATCAGCCGCAGAAAAAGCAGCTACTTATTTATATAGAACATTATTACTTGCACCTAAAGCTGCATCACAAATGGCTAAGACAATTTTATCTATACCAACTCACTTAAGAAACTTAATCAGTGCTGGTATGTTTACTGTTGCAAATGGAACAATAGCTGAACCATATTTTTGGAAAAACTCTGTAAAAGGTTTTAAAGGATCAGGATTATTTAAATTAGGTCCAAAGAGTCCAGAGATGCAGAAGCTGTATCAAGAATTATTAGAGTTAGGTGTTGTAAATTCACAAGTTCAAATTGGAGATTTAACAGCATTATTTAAAGATGTAATACAAGGTGGAGATCAATTTTTTACACCTGATACAGTCTTAAAGTCTTTCTTCAAAAAAATGAAAAAAGCAGGTTCTTTTTTACAAGGTAAATATGTTGCTGAGGATGATGCATTTAAAATTACAAATTTTTTAACTGAATTAGAACGATTAAAAATTGGTAGAGCAAAGCAATTAAAAATTAAAAGAGATCAATTAGATGGTGTATTAGATGATGCAGCTGAATTAGAATTAAAACAAAGAGCAGCTNACATTGTAAAAAATACTGTACCTAATTATGCTTATGTTGGATCTGCTGTAAAGACTGCAAGAATATTACCAATCGGTAACTTTATGTCATTTCCATCTGAAATGATTAGAACAACATCAAACATTGCAAGACAAGGTTTATCAGAATTAAGACATTCAAGACCTACAAGAGGAAGTAACATTGGGCCAATTGTATTTGACATAGAAGCAAATGCTTTTGTAAAAAATGATAATCCAATGTATGCAACAGGAGTAAAAAGATTAGCAGGTATGACTACTGCTTTAACAGTTGTACCAACAGCTACTGTTGAAGGAATGAAAGCTTTGTATGATGTAACAGAAGATGAACTACAAGCATTAAGACAATTTGTTCCTGAATGGTCTAGAAATTCTACATTACTTCCAATGAGAGATGATAATGGTGATTTAAGATATATAGATTTTAGTCACAGTAACGTTTATGATACTGTTGCAAGACCATTTAGAACTTTATTAAATAATGTATTTGAAGCCAGACAAAATGATGATGTTATATTAAAAGGTTTTAGAGATGGAGTTGTAGAAGCAACTGGAGAAATTATGAATCCATTTATTTCTGAATCTATTTGGACAGAAGCTATGACAGATATCATTGTTAGAAGCGGTAGAACTCCTGAAGGAAGATTATTATACACAGATGAAACTCCATTTGGAGATAAACTTGCAATTCAATTTTTACACTTAGGAGAAGCACTTGCACCTTCTTACAGACAATACCAAAGATTAGGTCAAGCTGCTTTTGGAACTCCAACTAAAAGAGGAGATGAATTAGAAATAGGTCCAGAGCTTGGTGGACTTATTGGATTTAGAGCAATTAAAATTGATCCATTAGATAGTATGGGTTTTAAAATTGCTGAGTATCAAGAAGGTATTCGTAATGCACGAAGAGAATTTACTGGTGGTTATTTTGGATTATTAAGAGGTGGACCGATTAAAGCTAATGATGTTATAGAAAGATTCTATGAATCTAATAAAGCAAGATTTAATGTGCAAAGAGAAATGTATAAAAATTTAAATGCTGCTAACATACTTGGTGTTGAAGATAATCAATTGAAGCAAACATTTAAAGAAAGACAATTAAGCGATAAAACATTTAATGCTTTAAGACAAGGTAGATTTGAACCTTACTTTCCATCTGAAGACATTGAAAAAAGATTTAAAGAGATTGCAGATAATCTTGGTGACATAGATGTATTTAAAGAAATTAAATCTGACCTAAGAGAAATGCAAAGAGATATGAAACAAATAAATTTAGATGAGCCATTTGATATAGATTTAAATGACTATTTAGAACAAGGACCAAGCATAGCAGAAAGTCTTGGTCTTGGTAACATTGGCCAAACACCAATGCCTAATCAACAAATTATTCAGACATCACAGATTCAGGCTCCAGGGGTCTTAACTGCCCAAGGATTAACTCCTGTAGAGAATGCTTTATTATCTGAAGAAGAAAAACAAATCCGTTTAAGACAGAGAGGACTTGCTTAATGAAACAGCCCAAGACAACAGGTGAACATATCATAGATATCCAAGGCCATATTAAAGGTGTAAAAAGAGAAGTTTATCATTTAAAAATTACTCAAGAACATATGCATAAAGATATTGATAAATTGGGCGGTCAGATAGATAAAATCTATTGGGTTATCTTAGCAGCGGTGGGGGCTGTTGCACTTGAAATATTTATTTTATTTGGTACTAATTTAGTATAAAGAAATAATCAAATATGAAAAATGGATTACTAGTCCATAAGCATCTTATAGTTAGAGCAGAAGCTGTAAGACCTCCAATGGATGAAGAAATATTAACTAATTGGCTAAAAGATTTTATTGATTCTATCAATATGAAAGTATTGATGGGACCATATGTTAAATATCATAACGTACCAGGAAACCGCGGTATAACAGGTGCAGCAATTATTGAAACATCACATATTGTTATGCACGTCTGGGATGAAGTTAATCCAGCGCTAATGCAATTTGATGTTTATTCTTGTGGTGAATTTGATCCACATCAAATATGTGATAAAATTAGTAAAGATTTTGATATAAGAAAGATAGAATATAAATATTTAAATAGAGAAACAGGACTTGTAGATTTATAAAAAATAACTATATTACTGTTGGATGCACAATAATGTGGTCCGCAAATCTTGCTTAAAATAAGGAGGTTATATGACAGCATTAGATTTAATTAATAAGTTCAATAAAGACGTTTGGAATCATTCAGACAGAATGTTTGGTGATACATTTGACTCTATCTTTGATAGTTGGTCAAAAGCTCAATCGTTTCCATTTTACAATGTAGTAAAATACGGAAAAGGTGAGTATGCTATTGAGTTAGGACTAGCAGGCTTCAATAAGAAGAATGTTAAAGTTCAATA
>JGI11772J19994_1000341_pt1 | contig 10319 bp, 11 predicted proteins | sample Etolagsurwater0m_FD_19994 | JGI IMG/M metagenome (IMG submission 19994) | reverse complement strand
CGGCTGCTTCTGGTGACGTTTCTATGGGCTACGCTATGGAAGCAGGTGTTGACGGTCAAGTGATCGCAATGGAGCTTATCCAAGGCGGAAACGTCCTAGCGTAACTTGAGTAGGAAGGAATATAACAAATGCCTATGCTAACAGCCTCTCAGGTACATATTGATCAGCCGTTAACTAACCTGACCATTGCGTACCTACAAGAACAAGACAACTTTATCGCTGATAAGGTTTTCCCAAACGTAGCTGTCGATAAGAAGACAAACAAGTTCTACGAATACGACCGTGAGAACTTCTTCCGTAACGAAGTACAAGCTCGCGCTCCACGTACTCGTTCACAGCGTATCGGTATGTCACTATCAACACAGACATACACTGCTGAAGTTCGTTCATTGTCAACAGACTTTGACTTCGAGACACTAGCAAACGCTGACACTGCACTAGACATCCGTCGTGGTGCATCAGAAATGCTAACACACAATCTATTGATTGACCGTGAGAAGCGTTTCATGTCAACATTCTTCGCTACAAACATCTGGACAACAGAGTATGACGGTGTTGCTAACGCTGACAACAACCTTGCGTCAGAAGTTACACAGTGGGATGACTACACAAACTCAACACCAATCGTAGACGTGACTAACGCTCGTCGTGCGATGCAGAAAGCATCTGGTGGATTCAAGCCAAACAAAATGGTTGTTACTCGTGACGTTCACGATACACTATTGAACCACCCAGACATTCTTGCACGTATCAACGGCGGTGCAACTGTCACTAACACTGCTTTGGTATCACAAGCCAAGCTAGCTGAAATCTTCGAGGTTGCAGAGTACTACATCGTTGACGCGATTGAGAACACTGCTAAAGAAGGTTTGACAGAAGCTCTAGACTTCGTAGCAACTAAGAAAGCTGCGTTGTACTATGCTCCTCAGTCAGCAGGTTTGATGGTTCCATCAGCAGGTTACAACTTTACATGGAACGAACTAGATAACGCATCTGGTTACGGTATTGACATCCGTTCATATACTGGTGATTTCCTACGTGTAGAAGGTGTTGCAGAACTACTAGAAGCAAACATGGCTTACGACCAAAAGGTTGTAGGTGCTGATCTAGGTGTATTCTTCAACACAATCTTGTCATAAGGAGCAGGTGAATGACCCGACCACCATTCCAATATGACAAGCCAGTCTTCGTTCGTAACCCTAATGGGCTACTTATGAGTGGCAAGCGTTATGCTAAAGGTGATCTCGTTCCTTGGAAGGAGCGGGGTCTACCTCTCAAGAATATTGAGCGTATGTATAACGAACACCATTTACACCACAACGAAGCTCTGGAAGAGTCAGTCAAGCCTCCTGTAGGAGATGGTCTAGACGAAATGACTGTAGAGCAACTACACATTCTTGTTGATACTATCAATGACAAGGTTAAGGCTAAGACAAAAGACACTGTAGAGTACGACAAGAAGAAGTGCCGTATCTCTAAGATAAAAGACAAGCAAGCTGGTTTGATACGCTCATGGCGTAGAAACTACGGAGACCTAGAGGCAGAATAATGGCTTGGACTTATGACGAAACTAATCTTGACACTGCAACGGCTGCTGGTCGTCTTAATGTAGTACGTCTCCTGATTGGAGACATTGACACAAACGATCAACTGATCAAGAATGAAGAGATTACTTTCGCACTAGCTCAAGCTAATGATAATGTCTACTTTGCTGGCTCATGGTCAGCTAGAACAATCTCTGCGCAGTTCGCTCGTCGAGTCACAACAAAACTAGATGGAGCCTTATCCGCTAACTACAGCGACTTGGCTAAACAGTACAAGGCTCTATCTGACGACCTTCGTGAGCAAGGTCAGAAATACTCAATGAACTCTACTAGCCTACGTGCTGGTGGCATCTCTAATACTGCTGTAGACGCAGCACAAGCTCTTACAGACCGCCCCTCGGCCTCATTCTCTAAGGGTCAGTTTGACAACCCACCTAATGACACACAGTACATTCGGGATTATGACTAATGGCCTTCAGAGCATACGACCTCTTAAAACTCGTGGAAGAGCATGGAGAGACGCTCACACTGCGTAAGCAGACTTACGGTGCTTACAACCCAGAAACGAGCGCTATAAGCGGTACAACCACAGACGATTATTCTGTAACGGCGTACTTTTATAATTACAACTTAGGCGTCATGGACCCAGAGCAGAACGTAAAGGGTGACCGTAAGTGCCTAATTTCCTCGTTGGGTTTAGCTGTTACTCCTGACACTGAAGATGAGATTATCGGTAACGGTAACAAAGTTGTTATAACAAATGTTCTAACCATGTTTTCTGCAGGACAGGCAATCTGTTATATCTGTGATGTGAGGGAATAATATGCCTACTGTAAGATTTACATTTCGTGCAGAGGGCATAGGACGACTAAAGACTGAGTTAGAAGAAGCCAAGTCTAACGAGTTCAAGAAGGTCTTGGAAGACGTAGCTGATTATGTCTGTTACGAAGTAGATGCGAGAGATGACTATTCAGGCTCTCCTGTTGATACAGGTGCCTATGTTCAATCTCACAGCTTTGTTCCTACAGGTTCTGGTGGTGGTAGAATGAGATCATCTCGCAGGAAGTCTAGGGGTCAAGACATAATGACAAACCAAGACATTGCTCGTATGCAATTACAGGATGATATAGAGGACTTGTCAGCACGGAGAGTAGACCGAGCAAGTCTTGTTAACCGTTCACCTCATGCAGAGTACGTTGAGAACGGTAATGACAAATACGCGGGTTACATGGTTTACGCAAAGACTCAGGCTAGGTTCTCATGAGTATTATCTATCAGGACATAAGACGTGGGTTGGAGCAAAAGCTTTCTCAAGTTTCTGGTATCCCAGATATAGCTTACGAGAACGTGAACTATGACCCCACAACAGGCACTTCTTGGGTTAGACCTATGTTAGTCCCTGTAAGTCGCCGCCCTGCTACAAGGGGCACAAATCCGCAGCAGCTCTACAGAGGTATCTTTAGGGTAGACTGCTTCATAGCCGAGGGACGTGGCCCTAATCTTGGGGACCAGTTGGCTAACAGCATAATAGAAGACTTTGAGGCCACAACGGATATTACATTCAACTCAAAGAAAATATCAATAGACTATGCTGAGAGGGGCGAAGGTCGTATATCTTCCCCTTGGTACTTCATCCCAGTCAACATCGGCTGGTATATCTATAACTAGGAGAAACTAAATGGCTTTCGCACAAGGCTCTCGCTCCAGACTGGGTTTTATTACTGAGACAACATTCGGTACAACCCCTTCTGGTAACTTTGAACCGCTACCGTTTTCTACACACTCTTTGAACCTTACTAAAGACCGTGTAGCAGGTACGGATATTAACTCTCACCGTATGCCTACAGTTGACCGTCACGGTAACAAATCTGTAGCAGGTGATATCGTAGCTGACCTTCGTCACGCAGAATACGACGAACTAATTCAAGCAGCACTTATGTCAGACAATGACTTTGCTACAGGCTTCACTGCAGGGGACGGTTCTACAACTGTTACTAACGCAGCTATCCTTGGTACAACACCTACGTTCTTCTCTATTGAAGACTATGCAGCAGATATTGACCAAGCTCGCTTGTTCACAGGTATGACAGTTAACACTATGGCTGTATCTCTAGCGCCTAACCAGATGGTTACAGCAACCTTCGGTATGGTCGGTAAAGATATGTCAATCGGTGCAACAGAGAAGACACTGAATGCAGGTGCTAACAACGAACCCTTTGATGCCTACTCAGGTGACATCAAACTAGGTAACGTAGGTTCACTAGGTTCAGCTCTGACACTGATCACAGCTATGGACTTTACACTGACTAACAGCTTCGCACCAACACTGGTTATCGGTGAAGACACTGCCTCTGACATGGAGTTCGGTACAGCATCTCTAGAAGGTACTGTATCTGCATACTTTGAGGATGCCGTACTGATCAACCGCTTCTTGAACGAAACAGAGTCAGCTCTTGAGGTATCTGTAGGGGACGGTACTAACACCCTAACCTTCACACTGCCACGCATAAAGATCAACTCTGCTGACGTAGGTGTAGATGGACCAACATCTCGTATCGTAAACCTATCGTTTACAGCTCTGCGTGATGACAGCGACTTGAGTGCATCTACAACAGACACAAACACCTTGATTAAGATCAAGAAATCAGGTGCATAAGAATCCCTAGCTAGGGCGAGGGGAGTGGTTGTCGGGTGCTGCTCCCCTCATTAAATTACCCGACTAACCCCGAAGGAGACTCGACATGGACCTAATGGACCTAAAACCCAAAACAGATGTAGTAGAAGTATTTCTCAAGCATCCAATCTCGCAAGAACCTGTCTGTAATGATGATGGGTCAGAAATGACTATTACAATCTATGCTCAGCACTCTAAAGAGTATCGTGCAGCAATTCATGAGCAGCAAGACAAACGTATTAAAGCTATGCAAAAGAAGGGTAGTTCAAACACCTACACTGCAGCAGAGCTTGAGCAAGACCAGATCAACCTTCTGTCAAAGATTGTAAAAGAGTGGGACATTACTTACGGTAATGAAAAAGTAAAGCTCACTCTAGGTAAAGCTAAAGAAATCTTTACTGAAGTCTTCTGGCTACGTGGACAGGTAGAGGAGGCTTTATCTGAAAGCGTGGATTTTATCAAGGGCTGATTGAAGACCTCTTGGAATACGCAGAGCACGAGTTTAAACTCAGTAAGACTGACAAAGACGGTGTATCTGCAAGGGACCACTTAGAACAAATTGAAAGGCAGACTGGTAAGCGACCCAAGGAATTAGATGGACCTCAATTTCCCACGGTAATCTCTTACATATGGTCTGCCTTTTGTTCGTTAAGCGGTACACGATCAGCAGGATTTAGCGGCCCTAACCCACTAAGCTATACAGAGATAAAAGCTTGGATGGAACTCACTCAGACGTATCTGAACCCCGAGGAAGTAAAAGCTGTAGTAAAGCTTGATAACATGTATCTAAGGACACAGAATGGCTAGTCTTGACATTATCCTCAATGTAGAGGGTACTTCAGATATAAATAAGCTTGTTGATCAAATTAACAGGCTAGATGCTCAGACTAAGAAGATGTATAAAGCTTTCTCGGCTGGTAATCTTACCATGCGTGAGGCTAAAGCATCTTTCCAGCAGGTAGATGGTGTCACTGAAGAGCTTACCGACTCTATGGAACGCCTGTTCGACACGATGCGTAGGGATGCGTCGGTAAAACAGCATATTAAAGGTCTTAATAATCTTGGCGTTGCAATTAAAAGAGTTGCTAAAAGAGAGCTAGAACTACAGAAAGCTGCTGAAGAACGAAGAAAAGCAGAGGAACGTCGAGAACAAAAACTAGATGCTGCTGCTGAGAAAGCTCGTAGAAGATACGACCCTGTATATGGTGCTACAAAGAAATATGAGGAAGCTCTTGATGAAGTAAGGTTAGCTCAGACCCGCATGGGAATGTCTGCTGATGTTGCTGAGACACAGGTAGAACAACTTACTCAAGACTACAGAAAGTTTGTAGCCGCCATTAAGACTGGTAACATGTCCCTTATTGATGGCGGTAACCAATTTGCCGTATTTGGTAATTCAGCATATCAAGCACGTCGAAGAATACAAAAGTTTGGATCTTCTGTAGGGCAGCAAGTCGGTTACCAAGTACAAGACTTTTTTGTTCAGATTCAGTCTGGAACAGATGTCATGGTTGCGTTGGGGCAACAGGGTTCTCAGCTTGCAGGTGTGTTTGGAACTAAGGGTGCATTATTTGGTGCTGTTATTGCTATTGGTACTGCTATTGGTGGTATAGCTATTGCAGCCTATAAAGCTCGTCAGGGTATTGAAAACTTTAAGGAAGCTCTTGATGAACTGATATCCACTCGTCAAGAGATGGAGGGGTTCATAGAGATTCTTGAATCTGGACCTCGCGCTATTGTTGATCGGTATGACTTAGCTATTGAGAAAGTTAAGGAGTACATGCGTATCACGGCGGAAGCTGCAATGAGAGAGGCGCAATCTCAGTCTAAACTTAGAGTCGCAGAGTCAAGTAGATTTATTAAACCCATTTTTGGTAAAAACCTTGGTGACGAGGCTATTGCAGAGCTGTTTGGTGTAAGCAGGGAAGGTGGTTTCGGAAGGTTCAGCCGAGAACAAAAAGCGTTATTTGAGGAGTATCGTAAGTACGCATTACAAGTGCAAGAGGCAGAAGACCCTCAAGGCAGAGCAGATGCATTTATAGCATTGGGTAGTGTTTTAGAGCGGTTAGGTGTAAAGGCTGAAGACTTACCTGATAAGTTTGCAGACGCTACTACAAAACTAGCTCTTTACACACTAGAATATGCTGAAAGTGCTAAGGTTGTTGAAAGGCTTACAAAAGCTCTTGAAGACCCCTTTACTACAACAGAGAATACAGACGCTCTTCGTGAAAGATTACTTGAAGAACGTAATAAAAAGATAAAAGATATAGAAAAAACTCTTGAACGCGCAAGGGAAAAGCGCAGAAAAGATGCAGTAAAAGATTACGCAAACGAGCAGGGGGCTATTTCTGAAACAGAAAAGCTACGCAGACGGCTTCAAGAGCGCAGTACAAAAATCATTCAAGCAGCAGAGAAACGTCACCGTGATCGTCGTCGTAAGGAAGAGGAAGAGGCAGCTCGTTTAGAAGCAGAGGGTCGTATAAAGGCTCAACGTGACGTACAGAACCGCATGAATTTCTATCAAGGCGCTCGTTCTGGCATGTCTCGGGCTGCAGGGCGTACTGATATAGGGGAATCTAGGGGCGATCTTACTGACTACCAAGACATGCTGCGGATTCGTGCTGCGTTGCATGAGGCCTACACTAAGAGGCGTATAGAGGAGGAGCAGAACGCTGAGAAGAAGATCGGCCTTAATTATAGGCTGTATGCAAGGCTTCGTACTGAGGGGGATAAACTTGCAGAAGCGGATCGTCTTGCAGCTTTAGAACTTCGTGGGAAGCAAGAGCAAGATTTAGCAAAAGAGAACGCTAGATACGAGGAAGAACAAAACAGGCTACGAAAAGAAGCTCGTGAAGAAGAAGAGAGAATAGCGGAAGCTAAGAAACGTGCTAATGAAGCTGCATCTGCTGCTAACGATGTAGAAGCCTTCAGACTGTCTATCCTTGAGGCACAGGTAAAGTATGGTAAAGATAGTGAGAAAGCAAGAGAAGAGGAAGTTCGAGCAGCAGGTCGAATAGCAGAGATACAGAAAGCTAGACAAACTGACGACGAAGAGCTGATAAGACAAGCAGGTGAGCTTGCTAGACTAGCTGTACTCCATAAGCATGATCTCCAAGATGCTGCTGATGCTTCTAAAGCCCTAGCTGATGAACTAGAGCGATCTGCACAAGCTATGAATGCCCTGTATAACGTAGGTGACTCTGTAGAGATGGCCCTCGTTAAGGCTAATGCTCAAGTCGCCGCACTTTCCACTGGTGGTGATGTGGCAGTAGCTGGTCGAATTGCTGGAGAGCGTGAAAAGAATAGACGAGCTCTGGAAGAAGCTATAGCAAAGGGTGGGGACATGGGTAGCGCCATGTCTGAGTATGCACAGACTGAAGCAGACATCGACAGCCTTGCAGCAGCTCTTGAAAGATTAGCTGAATCTCGTAAAAAGGTCAGTCAGACAGACTACCAGAAACTTCTTGAGGACTACAACGGCTATATTGAGAATGCTAAGTTTGAGACCGAGTTACAGGGTAAGCTATTATACCTGTTTGATGAAGAGCGTACTATCCAAGAGGAGCTCTTCAGAGCCAAGGAGAAGTACTCGGAACTAGGTCAAGCCTTTAACGAGAAAGAAATAGAACAAGAACTTCGTAAGCAAGAAGCACTTCGGAGGACCCGAGAAGTCCTAGAGAACGCTAGAAAAGAGCAGCAGGAGCTTCAGGATACAATCACTAACTCTATGGAAGATGCCTTTATGTCTATTATAGATGGCACCAGCTCTGTAGAAGATGCCTTCCGTGATATGGCTCGTCAGATCATTGCTCACATAATGCGTGTCTATGTCGTTCAAAAGATGGTTGGTTCTTTCTTATCTCCACTTTTCAATGCTGATGGTAATGCATTCAGTAAAGGTAACGTAGTCCCTTATGCGGATGGTGGGATCGTAGGTGGCCCTACATACTTCCCTATGGCAGGGGGCAGGACTGGTCTTATGGGAGAAGCAGGACCAGAGGCAATTATGCCATTAAAACGTGGTAAAAATGGTAAACTAGGGGTTGAAAGTAGTGGTAAAGGTGATACAATAGCAATTACTCAAAACTTCAACTTTTCTGCTAATGGTGACGATAGTGTTAAGCGTATCATTGCATCAGAAGCACCTAAGATCGCTAAGATGACAGAAGCACAAATCTTAGAGAACCGTAGACGTGGTGGACAGTTCAGAAAGGCATTTGCATAATTATGGCACTATCCTATCCTTTAGNNCAACCTACCACGATAGGGATTGAGCAGATTGAACTACGTGCAGTTAATGCTGTAGCTATCTCTAGNTCTCCCTTTACTTATAAACAACAGATTGTTTCCCACCAAGGACAACGATGGGAAGCCTCTGTTACTATTCCGTCAGTCCGTAGAGACCTTGCAGGNGCATGGAAAGCTATGCTTGTAGCACTCAAAGGACNGACTGGTACGTTCTACTTAGGAGACCCCGACTATGCTACTCCTAGAGGAACTGTCAGTGCCTGTACTCTTACAGGAGATGCAGGGGATGAGTCAGTTGAGGTTACCATGACAGGTACACTGCTTGCTGGTGACTACATACAACTAGGCTCGACATCAGATGGTACTGCTAAACTACATCAAGTACTACAGGATCAATCTGGCTCAGGGTCACTAGACATCTGGCCTAAGCTACGGAACACATATTCAGGAGCCACAGTGACTTTTAACAATCCTAAAGGTGTCTTTAGACTGAAAGAGAATGTGACCTCTTGGTCAATTAACAATGCGAGCTTCTACGGTATTTCCTTTGAAGCAGTAGAAGCTATTACGGGGTAAGATATGGCGGATCAAAAGATATCAGAATTAACCGCAATCACAGGTGCAAATACAGCAGACGACGATGAACTGGTTATTGTCGATACCTCTGCTTCACAGACTAAGAAGATTACACTAGGTGAACTAGAGAATGCTTTAGCTGAACGTGACTTTAGCTTTGGTGATGATGATAAGCTGACCTTCGGCGCTGGGTCTGACCTACAGATTTACCATGATGGGTCTAATAGCATTATTACAGACCAAGGCACTGGAAATCTTAAAATTAATGCAAGCAGTTTTGAGGTCAACAACTTCAACGATACCTCAAATATTCTTGACGGCAACGCAGCGGGGGCAGTAAAACTTTATCATGCAGGCTCACAAAAGCTAACCACCATCAGCACAGGCGTAGACATCACGGGTACTTTGACCAGCGATTCGCTGACTGTGGATAACGGAGCAAGTACATCTGTTACTATTGGGAGATCAAGTAGTGGAAATGACAGCTCAAACCTATTTCTAAAGAAAGGGTTTAGCGGCTCTTCAAGACTTGATTTTTTAAGTTCAGCAAGTGACAATTCTATTTTTAGGATAAATGTAGATGATTCCGAAAATGTTAGCTTTGATTGGGATTACGATAGTCAAATCGTCAACGATAAGAACATTTCGTTCACATCAGATGCTACTAAAACGCATTTAAACATAAACACTACAGGCGACATCAGCTTCTACGAGGACACAGGCACCACGGCAAAGTTCTTCTGGGATGCGAGTGCTGAGAGTTTGGGGATCAACAAAACTAGCTCATTAGGCACGGCTAAACTAGAAATCAAAGGTGCAGGTAACACTAACGCCACTAACAGTATTTTTGTTGAGGATAGTGGCGCAGCAGGTGTATTTACTGTCCGAGATAATGGTGAAGTGTTTATCAAAGATAGCTTGGGCATTGGGACGAGTTCAATTACCTCTGGTTTCAAGATGGAAGTTACAGGCGATGCACGTTTTGGTGACGTTTACAACGATGACGCAGTAGAGCTTGGCTGGTCATCGGGTGGTTCCGCTGGTTTTGTTCAAGCATACGACAGAGGCGCAAGTGCTTTTAGAGATTTAAAATTAAACAATGCAATGACCATCGACTCATCGGGATCGGTAGGCGTAGGCACATCCAGCCCTGCCACTAAGCTAGACGTAGCTGGTACAACTACAACTGACGGACTTAACCTAGACGCAATCAGTGACACGATTGAAGACACAGCCGTAGACATCTTTGTGTACGACACCCGCAAGGACAGCGATGG
>JGI11772J19994_1000338_pt1 | contig 10354 bp, 11 predicted proteins | sample Etolagsurwater0m_FD_19994 | JGI IMG/M metagenome (IMG submission 19994) | reverse complement strand
ATCTTACCTTCAGCGTAAGCTAGACGTGCATCATACGCAATCTTAGCTGCTGCTGCTTGCTCAGGGTTAAGGTCATCACCCATAGCTTGAGCTAGTTCATCGTCACTTACACGGCGTTCAATAGCGTCTAAGTCACCTAGAGCGTAGTCTGTCTCAGCTCCTACTTCTGGCGTAGTACCGTTAAACTTAGCAGCTTCAGCTTCAGGTACTTCACCCTCAAACCCTGCAGCATCACTCTTAGTGTATTGATCAAACAATGCAGCAGTAGGTGTTTCACCTGCTCCTAAACTACGTTTAATCTCAGGGATTTCACGTATTATGCTCTCCTGCGCTGGGTCTAGCCCTAGTTGAGCTAGCTCCTCTGGTAACATAGTTTCAGCTTTCATCAAAGCTTCATTTGATGGTGTACCTGTAGCAGCAGAAAAGTCAGCTAATGCAGCCTTTACTTCAGGCTGGGACATTACAGCGTTATATGTCTCTGGTGGGTAAGTATTAGGAGGGTTTACTGTGTATTCACCTTTTAGAATAGCTAAGGTATCATCTACACTTACTTCACCATCTCCATTAGCATCAAACCTAGAGTCATATTCATCTAAGCCTACCGTAATACGTAAAGCTAGGTCAGCATTTTCTTGAATTGAAAGAGGCCTACCTGGTACTTGAATAGCAGGAGCAGCCTCTGCAATAGAAGCACGTAGAGGACTTAAGTCTGCTACTTCACCAGTATTTGCATCGATAAGCTGATTATTCTCAATCTTAAGTCCGTACACATCGGGTTGTTGCAGGATAGAAGAAGGGGATGTAATAGCTTTACCCAGCGCCTCTGACGTAGAAGGAATGTCTGTAGTCTCAAACTGTTTCTGTGCTGTGGATACATCCGCTTGTGTTTGTGTTACAAGTAGGTCTGCATCTTCTACGTTTTTAAGTAGTTCATTATACGCATTTGTATTAGTTACAAGATTAGAATCTCTTATCTTACGAAATGCTTTTTGTGCTGCTGCGCCTACAGTTTCTGCAGCAGATGCATTGGTTTTATTAACCTTAATTGTCTGACCATTATTAAAGGTGACAGTCCAGTTATTTGCGCTACCTGTTATTTCATAACCATTTGCTGTAGGTATATTATCAGGATCAGCAATGATGTTTTTAAAATCAGTTCCTGCAAGAAAGTTTGTACCATCTACGGCTGTAATACCACTACCAAAGTCTTCACCTAGTTCCTCTTTAAGTGCATCGTATGTAGGAAAATTTAATCTGCCTGTTTCTGGGTTTATTGCAGAGTTGCCTTCAGGAGTTTCAGCACCACTTAAAGCTTTTTGTGCTTCTGTAAGCTGACCCATAGCATCACTATAGGACTGCTGAGATGTATCTAACGCACTAGATGCATCTGTAATCTCTGGTGTCTCTGTACCCTTTTTAAGAAGCTCTGTTCCTGTAGGCACATTTGTATCCTCTGGTGGGTTTATACCTACATTACCACCTTCAGCCATACCTAGTTTAGACAAAGGGCCACCCTCTATACGTTGCTTAGCGATTTCACTATAACGCCCAATCTTAGCTGCAGCAGCAGGGTTAGACGCAAGGAAAGCATCCATCTCGTCCTTCTGCGCTGGGCCTTCAAAGCCCATCTCCTTGAGGAGCGAGTGTTGTTGTTGTGTAGTAAAACCGCCAAACTTCTTAGCCATAGTACGCTTTCCTTAGTTACCTAATGGGTTCTCATACAGTTCATCGTATGCTTTCCATAGGTCTTCGATTTCTTGTTCATACGTGTCTAGCTTATCGCCCAGACCATCTGTGATAGTAGTAGACTTATCAATCTTACTGCGTAAGTCGAGTAGTGTCTTCTGCTGTTCTAGGATAGTCTGCATGTTCGTAGATATAGCTGATAGCTTTTGGGCTAAACCACGTACATCATTATCTTGGATAGCTTGTTCTAGTGTCTGTATTCTTGAGTTTAAACTATTAGCAGTTGTATCGAAACTGTCTGATTTGTCAAGGATTACTTGTACATTCTCTTCAGTATCGTAAAATCTATTGACTGTATCATACGCAAAATAGATAGTACCACTGATAGCGGAAAGGATTGGTAGTGCAGCAGCAATATACCAACCCTTAAATGTAAAACCGCCTAGTTTGATTTGAGCATCTTCTAGCATTATCACATGTTCTCTGAAGGAATACCATTTTGTAGGATGTACTGTGATGCACCGAATACATCTGTAGCATCCTTAAAGTCTGGTGTTAAGTAACCACTCCAACCACTCGCATATCCTGAATCAGCCCAAGTAATAACAAATTCATCTACACTCTGTGTATATGTAATAGCACTATATGAACCTACTACAAAGTTACCTTGTGTTGCATAGGAGTCAATACTGGATGTTAGCTCTGTGTTGTTAGCTGCAGCAAGGAATGCACCAGCTTGTTGTGCATATGCCTCGACTGCTTCTAGTGAACTATTATACTCATCTACTTTAGCTGAGTCAATAGTATATTCCTCTTGTCCTAACATATCTTGTAGAGCTACTTGTTCAGGACGTGTATCCGCTTCTGCAGCAGCAGCATTCACAGATGTAGCTGTCATCAAGATACTAGTTGCATCTACAAGTGCATCTACAGATAAACTAAGATTGACCATAGCGGCGTTGTGCTCTTGCATGAATAGCTGTTCTGCTGTTGTAGCAGTAGAGTAGTCATGACCTAGTACCTGCTCTCTAGCATCCTCATACGCAAGCAGGAGAGCTTCTGTGATCTTAGCTTCATCAAACACACCATCTACAATAACACCGCCTACTTCAGCGTAACCTACAGCACCGATACCTAAGTTTACGGATAGTTGTAGTCTGTTATCAATTAGGTCTATTGAGTTGATCAGGTTCTGTATCTTCTGATCCCCCGTGTACAACACCTCTGCGTTTGCTTGTACGGAAGCGGTCACTAAGGCTGAGCTTAGGGCCAGTGTCTTTAGTAGCAATTTGCTGTTCTTCTTCATCGGTTAAGTCCTCTCCTACTCTCAACAGAGTATCCCAAAATAGTTTATCTTCTGCATAACCTGCTATGTATATCTCAGGCTGTTCTCTGTACTTCTGTATTGCTTTGCTGCCCATAAGAAGTACACCAGATGCATCAATAATAGGGCAGGGTGTATTAGCTAGCATCATACTACGGAATACACTAGGGTCTTGGCACAACACAGAGATAGCACTTACTTGTAGTCCTAAGCCTCCCATCTGTTGAGGTAGACCTAGCAGCCTGGCATTCTTGCGTCTATTACAAGAGTGGTCTTGTTCCATGCCACCGTTAGATAGACCTATCATGCTTAGCTGTATGCCTGTACTCTTAGGTATTAAACAGGAGTCGTTACCCCCGCCTCCCATTACTGTAGGAGCTACGCTTGACATGACTGGGGCAGATTGACCTGCACCCGTAGCATTATAGTTATTCGTAGTAGAGTCAGTGTTGTTATTACTATTGATGTTAGAGCTGTTATCTGCAGTCGTATTTAGGTCACCTGCTACGTCACCAGCATACGCACTACTGTTTACACTTATCATCAAGAACAGCACGTAACTCAGGGTCTTTACATAGTAACTGAGTTGCTGCATCTTCGTATCCAATGATGGCTAAAGTTTGAGCATCAAGATTACGTTGACACTTTGTATTACTTTCTACTTCAGCAGGGCACGAGTTGGGATACTCTATAGTTGTACTTGTACATGCACCTAATAGTACTAATAAAGAAGGTAATACAAAAAGCCTCACTTACGTAATGCCTGTTCTATGTTGTCTAACTTTTGGAATATAGCTTTAATGGTTTCCTTCATCTCTTTCATCTCACGGTCATGCATAGTCTTATCGGATGACTGCATTGACTGAAGGACAGCTATATCCTTTTCTGCTTTGTTGACACGGTTAAAGATAAACCAAACCACAAACACCAAAGGTGCAGCAAGGTAGTTCAATATAAGCTCAACCGTGTCAAACATTTCCATAGCCTATGCAGCCTCTTCGTCTGTAGCTTCTTCTACAGATTTAGCTAGCATATTCACAAATGCTTCACGACCAATAGCAAGTTGATCTAAGTTGAAACGTGCACTAGACAACTTACGGTCTAAGTCGTTAATGTGGTTCAACATAGTCTGTTGCTCTTGTGTTAGTTCTTCAATGAAGTATTCTTTATCATTGATAGTGATGGGTGTCTTTTTATCTTCTCCCATAACGTATCTCCTTTATGGTTGTTAAAGTTAGTGCACTTTATGTGCCTTATAATTATACTCATTTTAGAGTATTTGTCAACTATGAATTAGCTGCAATAGCAGCATTAACAGCGGTCATGTCTTCTGTAGTCCAGAAGTCTTTAGCCACCATCAGTTGCAAATGCTCGACGTTGCGTGACACAGTGTCAGCCCAGTCAGCATCACTCATGCCTTCTGGTTGTCCAGCGTTTAGTAAGTCAACAGAGTGACCCATTGCTGTGTAGTGTTGTGCGATTTGTTCCGCAGTTGGTGTATCAGTCATGTCTTTCTCCTTATGCGTTTTCTAGGGCAGTTACTTTTGCCTCTAGGGTTTCAATGCGATCCATTGCCTCTTGCAGTGCCTTGACTGCTTTCATGTAGAGGATGGAGTATTTAACAGACTTGGTTGTTGTGCCAAGATCATTACCATCTTCATCAAAGTCTGGATTCTCTTTTACAAGGCCACTCATCCCAGACTCTTCTAGTTCCTGAGCAACAACACCAATACGCCAAAGATCATCGCTATCGCCATACTGTGAGACATCATCGTTCATTTTGTATTTACGAACTTGAATAGACTTTATGTCATCCCATTGGGACGATGTATCTGCAATCTGCTGTTTTAACTTTTGGTCAGAGATTGCGCCATAGCTGTTGTCATGGTTTTGCACATCACCATCAGACCAAATTTTCAACCTGTCAGTAACGCTATCCTTGCAAACTAGGTAAAAATTACTGTTGTTATCGGGTGAGGCGCTATCAAAATCAATAGTCTGACCACTTGGGTTTGCATTATCATTAATGACCTGAAATGTGCCACCTGATCTGTCGCCGTTTATACGTGTTATTTTGTTGCTATCAATGTGAAAAAGAGGATTACCATCCCCATCCGACAGCACGATGTTGTTGCTTGAGGTGCGGATGTCCAAGCCGCCTTGGTTGCCGTTGTAGCCGCCGATGATGGTGTTTTTAGAGCCTGTTGTTATGTGTTGACCACTAAATAAGCCAACATAAGTGTTATACAAACCATCTGTGCTTTGAGAGTATCCTGCACGGTATCCAACAAAAGTGTTGAAGGTGTCGTTGTTTCCAGATTTGTTATAGCTATATCCACTTTCTTGACCAAGGAATGTATTACCACTGTTTCCTACATTTGAATACCCCGCCTGATACCCAACTGCGGTGTTGTTGCTAGCGGTGGTGTTGGAGCGTAGAGCGTCTGCGCCTATAGCGACGTTATCGGCACCTGTCGTGTTGCTGGATAAAGCACCGTTATTAGACCCAATGGCGACGTTACGAATGCCTGTTGTATTTGCACCAAGCGCTGCATATCCAACGCCAATGTTGTTGTTACCAGATGTATTTGCGTCAAGTGCAAAAATCCCAACTGCGGTATTTTCAGAACCCGTAGTGTTAGCATATAAAGCCTGATACCCAACCGCAGTGTTGTTGCTTGCGGTGGTGTTTGACTGAAGTGCCCAGCTACCAAGTGAAGTGTTGTATGAGCCTGTATTGTTGGCATACATATTGTCGTGACCAACCGCTGTATTGTGAACGCCAGTTGTATTTCCATACATAGCTTCTCGCCCAACGGCCACGTTTAGATTGCCAGTAGTGTTTGAATACAAGGCAGTTTTACCCAACGCAGTATTATAACTTGCGGTAGTGTTGCTGTATAGAGCCTGATAACCAACAGCAGTATTGTCGCTTGCGGTGGTGCTCTGCGACAGCGCACCATACCCCAAAGCCGTGTTATAGCTTCCAGTGGTATTATACCGCATTGTCGCATAATTTGTTCCATCATACCCACCAACAGCAGCGTTATTAACCCCTGTCGTATTTGCATAAAGCACCGCATTACCAATGGCGGTAATTGCACCCGATGTATGGCTATAAGCTGCTAAATTACCAAACGCATTAACATAGCTTGCTGTTTGGTTAGAATACCCAGCCTGATACCCAACAGCAGTGTTGTTGTCTGCGGTGGTGTTGGAGACTAGAGCCTCAAAGCCAACCGCCGTGTTATTACTAGCAGTTGAAAGAGTTAAAGCACTCGTACCCACTGCAACATTATTAGCACCTGTTACATTAGCACTTAGTGCAGCACCTCCAAGTGCAGTATTATAATTTCCTGTTGTTATGGCATCTCCAGCACCTGAACCTACTGCGACGTTGTACACACCCGTAGTATTACTATACCCCGCCTGATACCCAACCGCTGTGTTGTTGCTTGCGGTGGTGTTAGAAAGAAGTGCTTGCACACCCAAAGCCACGTTGTTGTTGCCCGTGGTGTTGTAATACAAAGCATTTTTGCCTATAGCAGCGTTGTAAGACCCAGTGGTTGTTGTGTTCAAGGCGTAACTACCAAGGGACGTGTTCATTTCCCCAGTGGTATTACTATACCCAGACCGATACCCCACAGCCGTGTTTTCGCTTGCGGTGGTGTTGGAGCGTAATGCAAGAACCCCTAAAGCAACGTTATTAGAACCTGTGGTATTAAGGCGTAGTGCATTAACCCCTAAAACAGAGTTGTCAGACCCTGTTGTGTTAGACAGCATTGCCTCATCGCCTATTGCGGTGTTATCAAAACCAGAAGTGTTAGCTGTTAATGATTGTGCGCCAATAGCTGTATTATAACCGCCACTCAGCGATCCATCATCAAGCGCAGCATCACCCAACGCCACGTTGCCTGTACCAACAGGATAGTTCCCGTCAAGTTTGATCGTGCCGCCATCTACGTTTAGAGTAGCAGCGTTTACTGTGCCAGAGAGGTAGAGGTCTTTGAAGCTTGCGCCTGATACACCTAAATCTAATGTTGCATCTAAATTGCTGCCTGTTGATGAAACAGGACGAATATCTTCACTGCCATCAACAAATCGTATACCCGTATTTCCTGTCCTAATTAATATATCACCATTGACAGTCCCAATACTCCCCACAGGGGTGCCAGCTTTGTAAAAAGATAAAATGTTTCCATCGCTGTCAATGGAATTAAGTGCAAGTGTTAATGGATCACCAGCGTCACTTTGTATCTCTGTTTTTGCCGTAGTAAAAGCAGACGATCTATTCACCAGCAAGTTACCGCTGCTGTCGATGCGCATGCGTTCTGAGCCAGCGTTTGTATGAAAAGCCATAAAGTCACTTGCGTGACTATATCTAATGTAACCTGTATAAGCGGCGTCGCCACTTGTTCCATCAGCAAACAATAAATGACCAGTTGCATTTGAGTTTGTATGAATAGTAATGCCTGTGTCATTACTTGCAACACCATTACCCACAACAAGGTCATTTCCAGATGCGTTAAATGAACTAGGCGAATCTGTCCCAATGCCAACATTACCGCTGTCATCAAACGTAATAGATGCAGTTGTGCTTGTGCTATTGTAGAAGCCTAAATCACCGTCTACATCAACGCCAATCTGCCAGCTTTCACCTGCACCTGCGGGTTCTTCAATAGTAAGAGCATGTCCATTTGCGTCAGACTTTATCGCCAACACAGCAGGGTTAACACTATTGTTTAATGTGCCAAGTTGTAACTGCTCAGCACTCGCATCCCAGAAGAACGATTGGCTGCTCCCCGCTGAATCGTAGAAGCTGATGTCGCCGTTGTTGGCGATAAGGAGGCGGTCATTACCAATTGTACTGAATGCCATAGATGCAGCAGCAATATCAGTTGTAATCTTTGTTTTAGGAAAAGATGAAGTTGCAACAAAATCTAATGATGCCGTGCCTGTCCCTGTGTTTTCACTAATCGTTATTTTAGGGGAAGTTGCAGTTTCTACAGTCAGCCCATCAAAAGTACCTGTACCTGATACGTCAATATTACCACTGGCATCAACTGTTAGCTTCTGCCCTAGTTCTGCTATTTCTCTTGCTTTAGTCATTTGATGCCAGTGCCTCTACGTGTTACGATATTACCAAGGCTTTCCTGATAAACTTGTTGGGTTTGCCATTGCATCCAGCTTTGCTTGGATTGCAGCCTCGGTATCTGCTTGGTTAATCTGACCATGAACCCAGCCTAAGACTGTTGCCTCTGTCAGATCATCATATGCCACATAATCATCCGCAGATGGATCAGGTGTGTGTGATGTTGTGCCGTAGGATGACGCTGTGTGGTCACCTTCTACGCCTGTGCAACGCCAGTGTGCGACTGTAACGCCTTGGTCAGCGTCGTTGTTGTACTCTACGTTTGCGATTGTCCATGTGAATGTAGTCATTTTGTGTCTCCTTCAAAAGAGTTAGATTTACTGCAATTCATATCCGCTGGCAGTATTTGCAAGTTCCAAGGTACATGAAGCCCAGATATGTTTTTACCTTGTAGTGGCACAATGTGGTCAACATGATACTTTTCTCCCGACACCTTTTGTAGATCAGCAGCTAACCAGTACAGGTTGTTTATTTCTTCGTAGTGTTCGGGCTTTAGCCATTTAGGAGTTCTACTTAGCTTTGCGGCTTCTCTACGTTTTTGCTTTGCAGCATTTTTGTGTGGATTCAAAAGCTGCCAGTTTTTTGCAGCAAGATTTCGTTTTTCTTTATTGTTGATATAATACTGTCTGATATAGGCTTTGTGTTTTTCAGGGTATCTTTCAAGATAAGCTCTATGATTACGGTATACCTTGTCTGGATTATCTTTTGCCCACTGAGAATTTCGGTTTTGTAAGCACACAGTACACGTCCCATTGGATGTCTGACGTTCAGCCACATGACCATGCTTGCAAGGTTTACCAGTGTAGTATCTGGTTTTACCCTCTGCTTTTGCTTTGGCACGTTCTTGTGGCTTAGGGGCCATAGGTTATACCTCCTGTGCTGCTAGATGTGCGGCATAAGCATCCTTAACCGCTTGTGTGAATACGGTTGTGCAGATCGCAGATACGTCTGCATCCTCTGCCGTTAAGTCAGCGTCAGGCATTACCACATGGCGGTGGTATGACTTGCTTAACTCTGCGCCATCTTCTGACACGATTGTTGCTGTGCGTACTTGAACGCAAGACCAGTCGCCTTGGTTCAACACCTCAATCTTATCGTTTTTTACTGTCTTAGTTAGTGCCATCGTTTATCTCCTGTGATGGTTGGACTGACTACCCTGTGATCCAACAGGGGTGGTTATGCTGTAGCGAAGTAGCTGCCAGAAAAGAAATACTCAGAGTTACTGTCGGGGTCTGCCTCTGCTGTCCATGTATTGTCATTTCTTGAATAAACACAGGCAATGTAACTTGACCCGTTATCAATCATAGCACCAAAACCACCCGGCCCATTAAACGGCGCTCTGTAAGACAAAACTTTTAAGTCGGTACGGTAGCCAGCAGCGGTGCTAGAAAATGGCTCATAATCGTCCAACTTATTAGCCGACCCAGTGCCGCCAAGGTAGACACCGCCAGAGAGGTAGAGGTCTTTGAAGCGTTTACTGTCGGAACCAATATCACCGCCACCATCAGAGCCGCAAAGCAGGTTGCCCGATGAGTCGATGCGCATGCGTTCTGAAACTGTGCCTGCGCTTGATGTGCCAATAGTAAGGTCTCCGTATCCATTGCCAGATGAGCCAAGAACTGTTGAAATGGTTGCATAACCATAAGACCCCGAGCCGTTTGACCCCGCCATGTCCACAACGCATGAGCCTGTTGCATCCACCAACGACAGCTTATTGTTAGGCGAACTCGTCCCAATGCCCAAGCTCTCAGCACTCGCATCCCAGAAGAACTTTGCCGTGGTGCCTGTGTCCTCGTAAAAGCTGATGTCTCCATTCTGATCTATTCGCATACGTTCAAGTGTAGTTGAGGAAGTTGGCAAGAATTGTTTTATTGAAAAATATCCAGCACCAGAACCATCTGCACTATATGTTCCGATAAGACTTGCCCTAAAGTCAGCTATAGGCTCTGAATGGATGCTTGCAAAAGCGTTTTGCCCAGAGGAAGATACACTATTTAACAATAAAGCGGCTTTTGTGTTAGTGGCTGCACCTTTTAAGGTGCTTGAAAATGTTGATGCACCGTAGTAATCCGTAGTGCTTATCGTGGCTGTTTTATCCACAGTCAGCCCATCGCTGGTCAAAGTACCCGTGATGTCTACGCCTGTGCTGGTTGTGGCGAGTTTAGCTGAACCATTGTGGTATAACTGTGCAG
>JGI11772J19994_1000336_pt1 | contig 10368 bp, 5 predicted proteins | sample Etolagsurwater0m_FD_19994 | JGI IMG/M metagenome (IMG submission 19994) | reverse complement strand
AAAGACGTAACACGATACCAAGGTCAGGCCTTCAACTGGATCGCCATCGATGAAATTACCCAGTACCCCACCTCCTATGTCTGGGACTATCTACGGTCACGTCTTCGTTCAACAGACCCCGAGCTCTCCCAGAATCTCTCCATGCGCTGTACGGCAAACCCCGGCGGAGTTGGAGGATGGTGGGTCAAAAAGATGTACATCGATCAGGGAGACCCCGGTAAGCCTTTCGTTCCCACCGATATGGAGTCAGGAAAGGCATACGTATACCCTGAGGGACATGAGAAGGCAGGCCAGCCGCTCTATTGGCGAAAATTTGTACCGGCCCGCCTCACCGACAATCCATACCTCATGCGGGATGGACAGTACGAAGCAATGCTCCTTTCCTTACCAGAGGTGGAGCGTAAACGCTTGCTCGACGGAGACTGGGATGTCGCCGAAGGATGTGCCTTCCCCGAGTTTAACAAGCTCAAGCACGTTGTCGATCCTCACGATTTACCCACTAACTGGCCCCGAATCAGGGCGGCTGACTACGGTTATGCGAGCCCTTCGTGCGTACTCTGGGGTGCAATCGATTGGGACAACAACGTATGGGTCTATCGAGAACTTTACGTAAAACACTTTACAGCAGAGCAATTGGCCGCTAAAATAATAGAATTAGAGGAGTGGGACCCTGCACCTCACTATGCTGTCCTTGATTCTTCTTGCTGGAACCGTACAGGATACGGGCCGTCCATCGCAGAAACGATGATACGGATGGGGTGTCGTTGGACACCCTCAGACCGTGCACGTATTCAAGGCAAGATGGAAATCCATCGCCGTCTCGGTGATAACGAATTCACTGGAGAGCCTACAGTCAAGTTCTTCAACACCTGCACAAATATAATAAAACAACTCGCTGGCATACCGCTATCTAAAACCAATTCAGAAGACGTAGACACAAAAGCAGAAGATCACGCCTATGACGCCTTACGTTATATGTTGATGACAAGAACATCAGGCTACGTCTCCATCCACAAAACTCTTAACGACATCAAGAATAGCACATTCCAGCCACAGGACACAACCTTTGGATACTAAATGGCTACACCTAAGTTAGTTTCAGCGAAAGAACTGCAAGAGTACACACTCGGGCAGGCTCTAGCGTTTAAGGCACAAAAAGAACCTAAGCTAAAAACAGAGATTACTGCTGTTTTGGGTAAGCTTTCTGGGTTTGAGTACGAAGATACTCCTATTCTTGACATCAAGGTAAAAGACCTTGACGACGGTAAAGCAATTACTGCTTGGAATATGTCAAGCCCCTATTCTTTGAAGTCCCTAGGCGACGCGAAGCAAAGAGGAGAAGTCTCAGCACAATCTGGAGTTTTGCAGGTCAATAACCGAATAAACACCATATTTACCGATGCTGGATTAAACGAAAAAGCTGGGCCCCAAGCGAGTGTTCAAAACCGACTATCTTCTCTCATGAGCAAAGAAGAGTGGGATACGTACACAGGGTACAAGTTCTTCCGCGGACGCACAAAGAAAAAGTTTGAGGGCAATCTTCACGCAGGAACAAAGGCTGTTCTGACTCGGTTAAACGAGGAAGGGAAGAAATTAGAAAGAGATTTCCTAGGATTTAAATACTTTAGTGGGTTACGACTCACTGATATGGCTGACCTCGAAGTATCAGGGTACGACGCTGTAATGGGGACTCTGACGTTTATCGAGGGTAAGAGTAAGAACAAACCCACAGGCGAGAAGACTGTAATCTTACGTCCTATGGCTCGCGTCTTTCTCGAGCAGGCTATTGGTGACAGAAAACAAGGCAAGATTTTCTTAGACGATGCGAAGCTCATTAAGTCTGTTAACGCAGAGCTTAAAAAGGACATGCCGGAAGTTGAGCGGAAAAGCCCAACAGGTAATGTTGTAACAGGGGGCTTTACCCTCTCAGACTATCGTAACGCAGAAGAGGCCATCCTCCTAGAGAGTGGTCTCGAAAAAGATGAGCGTATATTTGCCGCCGGCCGTATGGGCACGGACGAAGCATCGAAGTACGTCGATGATGAAACGTACAATGAGGTGATTGAGCCTAAGTTGCTCAAGACCGATGCTAAAGTTATTGCGTACTCAGAAACAAGAAATGTTCCTCAGTACTTGACAGATATCGGAATTGACCCCCAAACTGTACCAGAAGAACTACGTACAGTCATTATTGCAAAAGATTTAGTGACAAGTACCCGGCTAAAGAAAGTACTCAGCCCGGAATTTGTAAAATCTTTACCACCTCAGGGCGGTGGGTTAATAGCAACGCAGGAAGATGGTTCTACATTTGTATTTAAAGCTGACGATGAGTTATCAGAAGCATACAAAGCTTTCGCTATCGAAGACTATGGTGTAAAGACAACAGAATCTCGTATTACTCAAGCGCAGGGAGAAATAACACTCGCGGGAATCTTGAATAGCCCCGAGTATGCGGAAGCCCAGCAAACTATTTCGCAAGCAGGCGGTAAGAAAGAGCCTGATGTCACAATCGTAGATAAGAACAAGCCTATTGACTATAGCGATCTACCGCAAAACGTCATGGATGCTTTAAGTGCTGTCGGCGAATTGACTAAGCGTACTCGTCAAGCAAGCCAGCCGATTGAAGATCAACGTCCTACAGAAACACCGAGTATTGGACAGGCCGCTGATATTTTCGGAACAGCACTAGACGTTATTGCAGAAGGTAAGGCGTCAGGAATGCCCGGAGCAGAACCAGACCTCCCTCCCTCATTCAAGAACTTTGCGAGAAAAGCAGGAAGAATCTACAAAGCTGGCCGCACCATCTACGGTGCTTACATGCTCAAGAAAGCAGTCCAAGAAAACTTACAGCCTTCTCAGGAAGGACAACCGAGTACTCTTTACGATGTGGGGCAAGACCTTATGGGTCAAGCCAAAGATCTGTTCTCACGTCAAGACGTACAGCCAACTCAACCTACTCAACCTTCAACAGGTCCTGCATACGATGAGTTCTCAAACATACAGCAGGACTTGAGCAATAAACCCTACGGAGAAAACCAATGAAATACTCAGAAGCAGACATCATGAATGCTGATAAGAAAGGTATCGACTACAACTGCGGCGAAAATAACCTTTATCGTGAAGGTAAAGACTTTGACACCGTTGCTAAAACAGAGTCTTTGATCGAAGCAATGCCTAAGACAAAGAAAGAGTCTTTAGATCAGTCAATTCTGAACTCAGACAAGCAATCTGCACTTTAATAACCATTTAGGTACCTAAACATGGCTGATGAGGGCTTCCTCCAAGCCCCCGACGATTCCCAAGTCGAGTTTGTCGACGCGGAGAATAAAATGCCGGGGCTGGCCGGTCACATTCAACAGAAATTTGAAGATTCTGAGAATGGCCGCCGTACTTTTGAACAACGCTGGTTACAAGCGTACAAAAACTATCGTGGAATCTACGATAGCTCGACGCAGTATCGTGACTCCGAGCGTTCTAAAGTATTTATCAAAATAACGAAAACGAAAGTACTTGCCGCGTACGGTCAAATTATTGACATCCTGTTCGCCAACAAGAAGTTTCCAATCGTTGTTGAGGCTAGCCCTGTACCAGAGGGTATCGCAAAATACGCACACATAAAAGGTCCTGCTGATGAAGCTCAAAGTCCTTTCGGTTTTCCGGGAGATGGCATGGAGCTCGAGCCGGGGGCTACGTCTGTTAACTTTGGTAAATACCAAGATATGGCAGACAGCCTTGCGGAAGGTCCTTCAAAAGTTGGAGAACCCCAGCTTGAACCGGCTAAAGAAGCCGCAAGTGCTCTGGAGAAGGTTATCCACGACCAACTCTTAGACACAGACGCTGTAAACGTCATGCGTTACGCTATCTTTGAGGCGTCCCTACTAGGAACGGGCATCGTCAAGGGCCCCTTGAATTTTTACGACAGGGTACACAAGTGGGAGCGCGGTGAAGACGGTACTCGTGTTTACGCTCCACAAGAAAAAGTATCTCCTCGTATTGAGCACGTCTCTGTCTGGGACTTTCACCCTGATCCCTCTGCAACCAGCATCGAAGACTGTGAGTACGTAATCCAACGTCACCGCATGAATCGTCAGCAGTTACGTAGTCTCATGAATCGCCCCTACTTTAACGCTGATGCTATTGAAACAGCAATCGTAAAGGGACCTAACTACGAAGATAAGTACTACGAAGACACCATTCGTGAGGATGATACGGAACCTTACTACCAAGAGAATCGCTTTGAGGTTCTCGAGTACTGGGGTGTTCTCGACGCTAAGTTTGCCGACGAGGTAGGTCTTGAGTTACCTGAGGGTATGTCTGAGCTCGACCAAGTCCAGATTAACGCATGGATTTGCGGAAATAACGTGTTGCGTTGCGTGTTAAACCCATTCATGCCCGCCCGCATCCCCTTCTACGCATTCCCATTCGAGGTTAACCCGTACCAAATCTGGGGCGTAGGCGTAGCAGAAAACATGGAAGATGCACAAATGCTCATGAATGGGCACGTGCGGATGGCAATTGACAACTTAGCTCTCGCTGGAAATCTCGTATTTGACGTGGATGAGGCGAGTCTCGTTCCCGGCCAGAACTTTGACATATTCCCCGGCAAGGTTTTCAGACGTCAGTCGGGTGTAACCGGTACAGCGATTAACGGTCTCAAGTTCCCTAACACCGCACCTGAAAATATTCAGATGTACCAAATCAGTCGTCAGTTGGCTGATGAAGAGACAGGTATCCCGTCAGTTATGCACGGGCAAACAGGAGTCTCTGGTACAGGACGGACATCCTCCGGACTATCCATGCTCTTATCACAGGGTAGCATGTCGATTAAGACGGTGGTCAAAAATATTGACGACTTCCTACTCAAGCCTCTTGGGTTGTCTTATTTCCAATGGAATATGCAATACAACGACGAGGCACCAGACATCGAAGGAGACCTCTCTATTAAGCCTCGGGGTACCTCGGCAGTCATGCAGAAAGAAGTCCGCTCACAGAGGCTTACAACGCTTCTCCAGACGGTTGCTAACCCGATGCTCGCACCGTTTATTAAGCTACCAAACTTGATGAAGGAATTGGCTATCTCTCAGGACATCGATCCGGAAGAGCTCGTAAACGACTTAGATGAAGCACAGCTATACGCGAAAGTGCTACAAGGACTAGCAAATGCTCAACAAGGAACAGGCCCTCAAGGTGGCCCCGCTGGTCAACAACCCGCAGGCATGGGAGGCCCTGACGCAGTACCTAACGGACCTGCACCAGTTGACGCTTCGGGGGTTGGTAACGGCACAATCGGAACGGGAAATGTTCCAGTTGCAGGGGAAGATGGTTTTACTGGAAACCCTCCAGAACCTCAAATCTAACCATCAGAATGTCGTAGAACAAGAGAGATAATAAGAAATGGGAAACTGGAATAGCGGAGGCGGGGGCGGATCGGCAGGAGATTTTGACGACTCCTTCAATGACGCTATGGGGTACAGCGGAGGTTCCTCTTCCTCTACGGATAACGGAAACGACAACAACGATTTCTTCAGCGGTACCTTTGACGATCCCGGCGAGCCGGGGTTTAGTGGCCCTTCATACGATGGGCAGTACGGCACAGACAGTGAGGGGGACTACTACGGCCCCGGAGATGTTGGCGAAGATTCGGAAATAGACAAGATTTCCGCCCAGTTTGACATGCTGGATAAAATCCAAGATACAGGGTTTAACTTCAATAAAGACTACGCTGTTATGGGTGCCTATGGGGACATCCAAGGTTTTGATCCTCGGGGTGGGCGATACGGAGCAGAAGACACCGCATTTTTTTCCCGAGCAATTGGCGAATATGGTATCGCAGGTGATATTTACAGCACCGTAGACCGTAGCACAGGCTTTGGTGCGACAGTACGCCGAGGGTTTGAAGGACTAGCAAACGGTATTGCTGAGCGTTTCGGTACTTCGATGAAACGCGACTACACAGTACTTCCCGGGGCTGGTTACGTGGGGGAGATTTTTGAGGACTATTCGGCTACAGATGCCATCGGAAACGTCATAGGGATGCTTGTTCCCGGTGGTGCTCGAGTCGACCGCTACATGTCTCGTGAACTAACGAGCACTGGAAAAGGTGCGATGGCGTTTGGCGAGGGTAAAGCTTTTTACGGAGCAATCGACACACAGTATGCGATGACCCCTGAAGAAGAAGAAGCTATGTTTGCGGAACAACGAGCGGCGGACGAAGCAGAGAGAGCGCGAGGGGGTTCAGATCCTGCGTCTCAGGTAGCTAGCACAGTTGCAGATACTGTTACCGGCACTGTCACACGTCCCCGATCAGCCATACTTGGAGCTATTCTAGGCGACACTGCCAATCCAGCGTACAATATTGTAGCACCCTACACCTCGGATGCGTTTAGTTACTTTACCGGCGGTATGAGAGACTACCTTGGTTTTGTCGAAGGCGGTCAAGTACCGGGAGCTCAGATGGGCGGGCAACAAGAAGCCGTGACAGGTCCCGTGGGATTTGTAGGCGGACCCCCCGAGCAGATGACAGACGCTGAGACTGTCGCGGACGATGTTCCAGTAGAGGTGCAGGAAGGAGCTTACGTCCTTAATGCGGCCGCTGTCGAGTACATGGGCAGTGCCGATGTTAAGAACATGATCCTCGACGCGATGCGGGAACTTAAGGCCCAAGGTGTTGACAAGGTTCAAGATGTCGATAAAATAGAACTTGACACACAGGTTTCTTTACTCGTCTCCAAAGGCGAGGTGTTAATCCCCCCACAAGTTGCCGAAGTCATCGGCTATGATCGCCTCGAAAAGATAAATAAGCGCGGTCTTAGGGAAACACAGAAACGTGTTGAAGAGAATGGACAATCTCCAGAAGCTGAAGCCCTAGACCAAGAGCCGCAGAATCCTGCGGAAGGTATGGCGGCACCGATGGCACCCGGGGGTGAGGTCACAAACGAGCTTACTCTGGAAGATCGCGTCAAAGATATGGATTCTCAGCTAGATCAAAAGTTTATGAACTTTGATGTGGCCTTAGAAAACCTACAGCGTCTCTACTCACGCGGGGTTTTAGAAACCCAAGAAGAGTTAGATGACTACTACAACAAAGCTCGGACAAGTTACCAGACCAGCGTAAGAAACCAGCAGATGCTTGATCCAGAAGCGTTTGACGTCATTAAAGAGCGGCAAGAAGAAAAGTACGTTGATACGTTAAATAAGTATGCGTTTAGCGATAAGCCTCTCCCCGGAGACGAGGAACTTGCGGATCGTGCAACGATGATAACAACGATTCCTTTTGGTTCCGACAACAACGAATTCTTTCCTGCCAGCCGCGAAGATGACGTGACTTACGGTTTTACGATGCCAACTGTAGGACCCCGAGAAGCTTTTATTGCGGGAGGAGCCCGCACTAACAGAGAAGAGGGTCGCTCTGATCTTTCTCTTGAAGAAATCGGAATGCACGAAGCATTTCATGATTTAACCAATTCTCAAGGGTTTGCAGATCGCACAGGTAGACGGTACAATAGCGAGCTAACTGCTAGGTCTCTCGACTATATCAGATCTCTTGCTCAAGGCGATACTGAAAACGCTGAAAAAATAGCGAACGAGGTAACGTCCGCAACTAGAATGTCACGTTATCAAATGCTTCGACTAGGTATTGATGTCATTGCTTCTCTTTACGAATCCGGAGTCTATGACAGAGATCGAGCCTTATCTGATAAAGCAAAAACAGTTTTAGAGAAAGCTAAAAAAGTCGATAGAGAATTCCAGAAGTTACAAGAACCCCCGGGTGAATCAGACGCCTACAGTGGGGCGACTGTGTCATCAAATCCTAGCATAGTTTTTGATAACCCAATGTTTTTGGACATATACCTAAAGCGGATGGGACCTGAAGAAATACAAGACTTGTTATCGATTATTCCGTTCGCAAAAAGAGTTGATTCAGACGACCCTAACGATACTAGGTATCAACTTGACGCGCAAGCAATTAAAGGTAAAGAAGACGGGGGTAAAGTTGAGTCATTTCTTTACGACGAAAAAAAACTTCAAGAAGATTTAGTTCAGCAGGGTCAACCCAAAGAAGTTCAAATTCAAGATACACCTGACCAATCCTTTATCTCGGCTGAAGGAGAAGGAGGTACGGGTAAACGAGCCTCCCGAGCACAAGTCTCTGGAGAAGCAAGCAAGAGAAACCCACGTACTGGTGAAGGATTTGCTGTCCGCCCTCGTGTCAACTACAACGAGCAAAAAAGAACTCAAGAGTTTCCTGACGGTGTTGTTGTCGACGAGAAGGGTAAGAATATTGGATTTGCTCTCGAAGGTCAAATGTTTTTATCAAATGACAAATCATTACGTGCTGGGATTGAGCAACAGAAAAGTAAGTCTAACGTAGACGTAAACTTACCTGCGGAGTACGGCGGGGAAACAATCAAATTTGGTAGCGGATCTACCATGAAACGCTACAACATGGGGGCTACTTTCGGTCCCGTTGACATTGATGTATCAAAAACTCAAGTGCCTCAAGGCGAAGACGTCTTAGGCGGAAGTGTTCGCTACCGATTCTCTAAAGACGGTGACGTAACTTTAGAAGCAACAGATGATGGTCGCTCCGGCCGCATCGGGCTTAACTACAGATTTTAACGGCTACCCAGCAATCCTGCTGGCCCCGTGAACACACTACGGCTACCCTCAGCCATGAGGCCCCGTGAGATAGGAGACTAAAATGGCAAAACCTAAAGGGCATCGCGCCAATAAAGCTAATGATAGCTTCGGTACAGTTAACGACGACAATCTATATCGTGGAAAGTACCGGGAAGAAGTCTATAAGGACGATGACGAAGAAGTAGTAGAAGCTGAGGACCCCTCACAAGAAGAGGCCACTCCAGAGACGCAAGAAAATACTACAGCATTCGCAGAGCCAGCAGAGGGCTCAAATACCGATTATAAGAAACGGTATGACGACCTCAAGCGGCACTATGACTCTAAACTTGAAGAGTGGAAGCGTGAACGGGAAGACATCCAAAACGCGCAACAAGTAGGTGAAAAGGAAGGTGTGCCACAGGCTGACCTACCCACAACACCGGAAGAACTTGTTGAGTTTAAGGAAAAGTACCCTGACGTGTACAAGGTGGTTGAAACCATCTCTACAATTCAAGCGGAGAGCAGGCTAAAGGAACTGAAGTCTGAGGTAGAGACTCTGAAAGGCCGTGAGCAAAAAGCTCAATCACAAGCGGCATATCAGCAACTATTAAATCAGCATCCAGATTTTCCTAAGCTCAAGTCAGACGAGAAATTCTTGGCATGGCTGGATGAACAACCAGCGACCATCGCAGATGGTATTTACCGGAATAACTCGGATGTTAAGTGGGCAAGCCGGGTCCTTGACTTGTACAAGGCGGACATGGGTATCTCTAAGGCACCTAAGAAGCCTAAAAGCGATGTCGATGCGGCACTCGCAGTAAGTAAAACTACAGCGAAGGACGTAGTAAAGGAGTCAAATCCAGATAAGAAAGTCTGGAAGGCTTCAGAAATTGGCCGACTAAAGCCGTGGCAATTCGAGAAAGTTGAAAGCGAAATCGATGCCGCACGAGCCGAAGGCCGAATTGACTATTCAAAATAACACTAACCTAACTATCTCATAATAAGGAAGGGTAATAACATGGCTTTTGATAGCGCATCAGGTTATAACAACCTGCCTTCAGGTAACTTTACTCCTGAGATCTTTTCTCAGAAAGTCCTGAAGTTTTTCCGTCGTGCCTCTGTTGTAGAGGATATCACAAACACTGATTATGCTGGTGAAATCGAAAACTTCGGTGACACAGTACGCATCATCAAAGAACCTACAATCACTGTATCTTCTTACTCACGTGGTGCTGTGGTAAATCCACAAGACCTCGCTGACGACCAGATCACTATGGTTGTAGACCAAGCGAATGCTTTCGCGTTCAAGATCGACGACATCGAAGAGCGTCAGTCACACGTTAACTTTGAAGCGTTGGCTACATCTTCAGGTGCTTTCTCATTGAAGCGTAAGTACGATGCTAACGTCCTCCAAGCAATGGCTGACGGTGCAGGCAACACAGGTACCACTTTCGGTACAGCGGCCGCCCCTATCGACATCACTGGTTCAGGCAACGAAGATGCTGGTGTTAACTTGATGTTAGCAATGGCACGTGCGATGGACGACGAGTCGATTCCTGAAGAAAACCGTTTCTTCGTAGCACCTCCTATCTTCTGGGAGAACCTGTTCAAGGCGGGATCTAAGTTTGCAGAAGTACAGGTAACTGGCGACGCAACTTCACCTCTCCGTAACGGTCTCGTTATGCAGGGCAACATTGCTGGCATGAACTGCTACAAGACAACTGCACTGAACAACTCTGGCACAGACGT
>JGI11772J19994_1000335_pt1 | contig 10376 bp, 12 predicted proteins | sample Etolagsurwater0m_FD_19994 | JGI IMG/M metagenome (IMG submission 19994) | reverse complement strand
GACGGGAAAGGCAAAATGGCTTATGGCGGTAAGGTTAAGAAAATGCGCGATGGTGGTAGCTGCCGTGGCATGGGTGCTGCCTCTAAGGGTGGCAAGTTTAGAATGGCATAAGGGAAAGTTCAAATGAACTATTCAGAACTGACGCAAGCAATCAAAGACTATACGGAGAACACAGAGAGTACCTTTGTGACCAATATCCCTAACTTTGTGCGTCAGGCTGAAGAGCGGATCTTTAGGGATATCACCATCCCAGAGCTACGCAGAAACGTCACAGGCAATGTAAGTGCTGGTAATAAGTATGTTGCGAGGCCTGATGACTTTCTAGCCACGTTCTCCTTAGCTATTATCAATGGTACAACGTATACTTACCTTTTGGACAAAGAGGTAAACTTTGTGCGGGAAGCCTACCCTGATACCACAGTGCAGGGATTGCCACAGTATTACGCAATATTTGATGGGGATACCGCTACAGGTAATGGCAACTTTTTGCTTGGCCCTACGCCTGATGCGGCATACGACTTGGAGTTGCATTACTATTATGATCCACCTTCTATTGTCACCTCTGGCACATCTTGGCTTGGCGACAATGCGGAAGCGACATTGCTTTACGGATCTCTTATAGAGGCGTATACGTTTATGAAGGGCGAAGGAGATATGGTTCAGTTGTATAACGAAAGATATTCATCAGCCCTTATCAATATGGCTTCTTTGGGTGCCAAGTTGAGAACTGATACATACAGGCAACCCGCCGCGTAGGAGATAGGGTATGGCAATAATTCAAACAACATGTACGTCTTTTAAGCTTCAGCTTTTACAGGCAGAGCATGATTTTGATGCACATACGTTCAGGATAGCTTTGTATTCTAGCGCAGCATCTTTGGGTGCGGATACAACTGTGTATAGTACAACAAATGAAATAACCAATACATCTGGAACGGCATACACTGCGGGGGGCAAGCCGTTGACAGTGACATCCACATTTCCAAAGACCTCTGGCACAACTGCTATTGTGGACTTTGATAATATTTCATGGACTGACGCAAGCTTTACAGCAAGGGGGGCGCTGATCTATAACGCAAGTGCTTCCAATAAAGCTGTTGCTGTGTTAGACTTTGGAAGCGATAGGGTTGCTAGCGATAGTACCTTTGAAATACAATTCCCCGTAGCGGATGCCACATCTGCTATAATTCGCATAGCATGATAGGAGTTATCTAAATGGCGAGCTTTAACAAAGTAAACGATTTTGTGGTAAACGCAGTCCACAACATGGATCTTGCAAGCGACCAGCTTGCGGTGGCCTTAACAAATACTGCGCCGGGAAGTGAATCAAGCAACCCAACATCAGATGGTAACGGGATTGTTGGTAATCTTACACAGATTAGCTACACCAATTGCTCTTCTCGCAACCTCACTACAAGCTCATCATCACAGTCTGGTGGTGTATATAAGCTGGTTGTTGCAGATCTAACGCTCACTGCGTCTGGTACGGTTGGTCCATTCCGTTACATCTATATCTTTGATGATACGGTTACTTCTCCCGCAGATCCAATCATTGGGTACTACGATTATGGCACCTCATTGACGCTGAATAACGGTGATACGTTCACCTTAGACTTCAGCCCAAGCAACGGTGTCATCCAACTAACATAAGGCAGTATCATGGCGAAGCTCTTTAACAGAGCCAAGATGACAACCAGTACCACGGGTACTGGAACAATCACACTTGGCAGTGCGTCTACGGGGTTTCAGAGTTTCGCGGATGCTGGGGTAAGTAACGGTGATGTAGTACAGTACGTCATTGAAGAACTTTCTAATTTTGAAATAGGTACTGGTACATATACCGCCTCTGGCACAACTCTTACAAGGAACGTGCAAGAGAGTTCAAACTCAGATAATGCCATCAGCCTCGCGGGGAATGCTGTTGTCTTTATCAGTGCGGTAGCCAGTGACTTAAACATCTTGCAGAATGCAGGGTCTACCAAGGTTGCTGCTACATCCTCTGGTGCCACGGTTACAGGTAACTTGGCTGTAACGGGCACCGTAGATGGGCGTGATATCGCAACTGATGGTACAAAGTTAGATACTGTAGAAACAAATGCTGACGTTACTGACACTGCAAATGTGGGATCTTCTCTCACAGGGTTTGCTACGGGCACAGACGCGGCTTCTTCTGACCTTATTCCTGTCTACGATGTAACAGCTTCTGCTTGGGAAAAGCAGACTATCGCCAATGCAGCGTTGCAAGGACCGACTGGGCCTACTGGCCCCACGGGACCAACTGGCCCGACAGGGCCAAACGGACCTACTGGCCCTACTGGACCCCAAGGTCAAAAGGGCCAAAAGGGTGAGGTTGGTTCAACGGGTCCGACAGGGCCTACAGGTGGTACTGGCCCAACTGGTCCCACTGGTCAGAAAGGTCAGAAAGGCGAGGTCGGGAATACTGGCCCTACAGGCGGCACAGGCGGCACAGGACCGACTGGTCAGAAAGGTCAGAAAGGTGAGGTCGGAAATACTGGTGGCACAGGTCCAACTGGACCGACAGGCCCAAATGGTCCAACTGGTCCTACGGGCAACACGGGTGGTACAGGACCAACGGGGCAAAAGGGCCAGAAGGGTGAAGTAGGAAGCACTGGGCCGACAGGAAACACTGGCCCTACAGGGCCAACGGGATCTCAAGGACCGACAGGTGGAACGGGGCCACAGGGTCAAAAGGGTCAAAAGGGTGAAGTCGGTAATACTGGTGGAACAGGTCCAACAGGGCCTACTGGACCCACTGGGGGCACTGGTGGGACTGGCCCTACGGGGCAAAAGGGTCAAAAAGGTCAGACGGGTTCTACTGGACCAACGGGTTCTACTGGTCCAACAGGACCGACAGGTTCGCAAGGTCCAACAGGAGGCACAGGCCCTACAGGCCCAACAGGGCAAAAGGGGCAGAAAGGACAGACGGGGAGTTCTGGCGGCACTGGACCAACTGGCCCAACTGGCCCAACTGGTCCAACAGGCCCAGCGGGAGGCTCTGCGGGCGCTCAACTTGGCGGTGTCGGTGGCTCTGGCGGTTTTGGCGCTTGGATAAGCGGCTACTATGTGTATATGCAAAATGGAACTCAGATAGCGATACGAGGGCAAATGGTTAATAATTGGTATAATACTGGTCTTATGACAGTTCGTATTGGGAATACCACGGTATTATCGCACGGCCCAACAAGTAACAATCTTTATGAAGGTAATTATACTAATTGGAACTCTGGAAGCGGATGGATGCAGATAACAGGAAGTAATAGTTCTCCGTATAGTTGGGTAAGCATGAATGCCAATATATTTGTAAAATAGGGTAGTATTATGGTTGTTTATTATCGCCATATTGAAACAAATGAATTGTGGGCTTATGAAAGTGACGCAGATTTTGATCATTGGGAGCCTGATAAAATGGTCGAACATCCACCACCTTCTGAATGGCATTTCTGGAACGGCAGTGAGTGGGTTGAGCTTCCTGATGACGAGAAAAGAGATGCAGAGGGAAATTTGGTTGTAACGTAAGGTTTAGAAGCATTAGGGGGGAGTTTTGAAAACTGTTTACTATGGACCAATTATAAATCATCCATTTATTTTGGGCTGGGAGCCATTAGAGCCATTAATAAAAAATCTTAAAAACTTTCATACTCAAAAAACTGATATGATTTTGGGTTGTCCTTCTTATGCTGCAATAACTTCAAACTCATATGCGGTTAAAGCGCCGTGTGATTTATCCATTGAAATAAAAAAAGGTGAAGAAGGAATTTGGCCTCACGTTTATTTGGCGGGAGGAATTCATGAAGACAATGGCATCAACATTGGTGCGCCAACTTTTAACGATCTAGGCGCAAGCAAACCTGAACTTCTTGAGAATGTTTGTCAATTTTTACAAGATAGTTTTCTTTTGATGTTTTCTGATGCCCCACTTGAATTGGAGATAACACCTCCTTTTCTACATCATGGAAAACTTTTTGGAGTAGCTGGATCATTCGATATTGGGCAGTGGTTCAGACCACTATCCTTTTCTACTTTTTGCTTTGAGGATACAGTCATTAAGAAGGGAGAACCTATAGCCTATATTAAATTCAAGGAGAAGATTGATCTCAAAGAGGTAAGGTGGCCGATTGATTGTCAACAATATAGTAGTGCGTCTTTGAATTATAAATTTTTGGTGCAAAAACAATCTTTATCAAAGATGTATCAAAGATTTAAGATTTCAAAGTTAAGGAAATCAATCTTGGAAATGGCAGAACATGCGCGTGTTTAGTAAAAATAAAATAAACTTCTACCCTACAGCTAGTGTTGATAGCCCAAAGCAATCACAAAAATTTTTACCAGATTGGTATAAAAAGTTACCAAAGCAAATCGGAATTAGACATGACATGAGGTCTATAAAGGCTTGCGTTCCTTTCTTAGATGCTATGGCTTCTGGTTATGTTATCCCCCTTTGGGCAGATTTAAACATATTTGTTGATCGAGAAAAAAACGGAAGCTTAAAGGTAAGCTTTGAATGGAATAGAAATTTTAGAGTTTATCAAGGGCCAACGATAGACCCGACACAAGATACGTTTTTGGGGTGGCACGATCATGCACAGCTTGGGAGATCAGAGTGTCCATTTGGTAAAAATCATCAGGTAAGCTACCCAAAGTTTAACAACCCTTGGGTCATAGAAACCCCTAGAGGCTGGTCATGTTTTTTTAAAAATCACGGATCTAATATCCATAGTCATTTGAGAATATTAGAGGGGGTCGTGGATACAGATAAATTTTTTTCTCCAGTAAATTTCCCATTTATTTGGACGGGGCAAGAGGAAGGGAAATTTTTTATTCCTAAAGGGTATCCATTAATCCATGTTTTTCCGTTCAAACGAGGTGGTTTAAAAATGAAAGTACACGAATGCAGCGAGGAAACCGCTAAGAAAATTCATGATACTCACAACAAATTATCAAGTGTTTTAATGGATGCTTATAAAAGGTTTTACTGGCACAAAGGGAGAGGCGAATGAGACAAAATTGGCAAATGTGGTCTGGGGCTTTGAGTGAAGATCAGATTTCTATGATATTGAGGGAAGCTGAAAAAATTGAAATTAGCCGCGCCACAGTATTCACTGAAAGCGATACGGATCAGGTTAGAAAAAGTGACGTTGGTTGGTTGACGCATGTACCAGAAGTTCAAAATCTGCTTTGGGAATATGTTAAGGCGTCAAATTACAATGCATTCCGCGTATTGGTAGAAAACTTTGCACCCATTCAATACACAGAATATAAAGCGGAGCAAGGTGGTCATTATGATTGGCACGTTGATGTTAATTGGAATGGGGAAGGGCCGTTTGACCGTAAGCTTTCCGTCACTGTTCAACTATCTGATCCAAGCGAATATTCTGGTGGACACTTTGAATTTAAAGAAACAGAAACCCCAGACGAAAGTTGTAAGGTAAAAGGAACGGTTCTGGTATTCCCAAGCTATCTATTGCACAGGGTCACGCCCGTAACATTTGGAACTAGAAAGAGCCTTGTTGCTTGGTTTGAAGGCCCAAGGTGGCAATAGTATACCAGATCTCTCTGCATGGATCTGCGTATGATGCACGGGGAAAAGATTGGGATACGGTAGAGAAGGAGACGGGCTGCATTAGAGACGCGCAGTGGCGTGATCCAATACTTGACAGGCCCCTGTTAGTAACGGAGTTTGGTTGCGCGGTTAGCCATCTCAAGGTTTGGGAGAAGATAGCCGCGTCTAATCGCAACGGGATAATCCTTGAAGAGGATGTAGTTTACGATAGCATTGACCCCAGTGCGGTAGACACTCTATTGAAAGAGTATGACAGTGTTTGGCTGGGATACCGCCTTAATACTCTTGGCTATTGGTATAATTGTCATGCTTACGCTATTAGACCAGAAACCGCCAAGAGATTGATAGAAGGCTACAAGGATGCTATTATCCCTGTAGATGAATGGGTTCCTGCCAAGCTAAAAGTTCAATCAAACTTTTTCTTTACACCAGAGGTGGTAAGGCAGATACCTAGAGAAGTTAGACCAAGCACGATAGAGGGGGAACCAAAAGTGCCAATTCATTTTATCACGGTAGGAACCGATGAAACCCAGATGTGGGCAATAAAAAACTCTGCAAAGGTAAAAGGTATTTCTTTGACAAATATTGCGGAGAATATTGAATGGCTTGGCGGCAATATGCTTGGTCATGGTGGAGGGCAAAAAATAAATCTTTTAAAAAATTACATAGAGAATTTAGAAGATCACGAGCTTGTTATTTTCGCTGATGGATATGATGTTTTATTTTTAGATGATGCCAATACTATTATTGAGCGCTTCCGTGGGTTTGGATGTGATATTTTGTTTGCAGCGGAAAGGCAGTGTTGGCCTGATGCGACAATGAAGGACTATTTCCCACAATCGGAAACTCCCTATAGGTTTTTAAATAGTGGCTTGTATGCGGGGCAGGTTAGGCACCTCAAAAGGTTTTTCAATGTCCATGTAAAGAATGACGAAGATGATCAGCTTTGGTGCCAAAATAGATTTCTTGAATATCCAGAAGATTTAAGCATTGCGTTGGATTATGAAGGTTACATATTCCAGTGTGATGATGATGTTAAGATTATCGACGGTCAGATAGCAAACGGTATGTGCTGCCCATGTATTTATCACGGGAATGGCGGCCCAGAAGCAAAAAACAGACTGGCAATCCTAGCTGAAAAGCTAGGGTTTACGGAGGATAAAAACTTTAAAGACTTGCTCCCTTCGTTAAACAAAATGTTTGAACCCGCATACCATAAAGGCTTGGAGTATGAAGAAGTTGCGCCAGAGATATTGGTAACAGACTTTATGACAGAGAGCCAGTGCCAAAGGTACATTCAAGCCTCTGAGAGACTTGGCAGGTGGGGCGAGCTTGATGGTGATAAATTTCCCGCGCAAGAAATAAGGTTAAAAGAAATAGGTCTTTGGGACGAGATATCAGAACAATGGGCAGAGAGACTTAGTAAGATATGCGAGAAGCATTGGCACCCAGAGGCGTACCTTGGGCTGCGTGATGCGTTTACTATGCGTTACTCTATGGATACGCAGACAGAATTAGGACTGCACACAGACGCATCTTTATTCACAGGCAGTGTAAAACTTAACAACGATTATGCTGGCGCAGAGCTTGTGTTCCCCAGACAAGAGTTTTCAAACAAGGACGTTAAAGTTGGGCAGTGCATTTTGTTTCCGTCTATGGTAACACATGGGCATAAAGTTTTGCCGTTGCGTGGGGGGAAGAAGTACAGCTTGACCATGTGGACAAGTCGTTATGACGGTGATGTAAATAGCTAATAGTGAAAGGACACGAGGATGGCTATCAAAGTTGCAAACGACACAGTAATAAACAATAGCAAAGAACTGCAAAACATTGCCAGTTTAGACGCTACCACAATAGCGGCAGTAAAGGCTAATGGTGGCCCGTCTGGGACCAATGATTTTAAAATAGCCGCCTTTGATACTTCAGCGGTTGAGAATCCCGGCACATTTACCGATAAAGTTTCATACCTTGGAAATAGAACGTATGCGGGTAGTGGGGTATATAATGCAGCGCCTGTTTACAATACAACGGCTAATGATAAGGCAACAGGTTCTGTGGTTTTGCAGCAGGCAACTACTGCGGGTACATATAGTTATACTATAAATCTTAATGGAGTTAGCTTGGCGACAGACAGTATAACTTACAATACTAATGCTAGTTTCAATCGTGGTACTACATTTAACTTCACCTCAACTGTTACAAGCTCTCATGTAAGCGCACGTACAGGAGGAGAGGATTCTTTTTCTGTAAACTTTGGGGGTGGCACTTCTAGTTCGACTTTTAGCTTCGCAACCAATGCATCGTCAGGAGCGGAAGCGGGTGTGTACGCGGATAGTGCCATCTAAGAAATGTTTTCCAAACGTGTCCCAAGGGTTCAGTTTTTAACTGAAGAAAAGTTCAGCGGGGTCTTACCAAGGCCTCGACGCTCTAGTAAGTTCATGCCCTCTTGGTATAAAGATTTACAAAAGAACGGACCTACGGCAACTGGTGCAGGCACAGCAAAAGCGTGTGTACCTATGCTGGATGCTCTAAGTAACGGGTTTATAGTGCCTCTATGGTCAGATCTGTATGTTAAAAGAACTACAGAGGATGGAAACTTAAACATCACGATGACATTTTCTTCAGATATATCTAAGATTGGTTCACATGGGCGTGAACAGGTTGGAGAAAACTTTCCTATTACTTCAGAGATATTTAAGATTGACAACCCTTGGAGAATTAAGACTCCTTCTAATTACTCTGTTCTCATTAAAAGCCCGCCTCACGGGAATAATATGTTCAATATACTGGAAGGCATTGTTGATACTGACACATTTCATTTGCCAATAAACCTTCCATGCCAATGGATTGGAGGACATGAAGGTGAATGGTTAATCCCCAAAGGCACACCTCTTTATCAAGTAATACCGTTCAAGCGAGAAGCTTTTGAAATAGAGTACGGCGTTCAAGACGAAGTTGAACTCCAGCAAATGAAGTATCGTTTGCAAACAACATTTAAAGACAGATACAGAAACATGTTCTGGAGCAAAAGAAAATGAGGGTGACTTAACCCCAAAACAGTGTTAGTTTTCTGCCATGTTAGGTTACAGCCCCATAGCAGGATCTGCACTCGCGTCTTCTGGACATGAGATTATTATTGTTAGCTTAGATCATGGGTCTTTCGCGGCAACAGGTCAGGCGGCGGGAACTAATATAGCCCTCAGTGATGGATTTGGCACAGGTAGCTTCGCTGTTTCTGGTCAGACCGTTACTCCAAACATAGCTATGAATGAAGACTTTGGAGTGGGCAGCTTTGCAGTTACGGGTCAAGCCGCGCCTTTAAATGTTTCTGCAAGTCTTGGGGCGGGTTCTTTTGCTGTATCGGGCCAAGAAAATAGTATGATTGCTGGGAAGGGTCTGACAGGGGGCGCAGAAGCAGCGTCTTATACCCTTACAGGTCAAGATGTAACGCAAGTAATATCTGTAAGCGCAGTCCTCAATCAAGGCAGCTTTGCCCTAACAGGTCAGGATGCGTTTGGGCTTGTTGGAGAGATTTTTGAGGCGGGTGGTTTTAACTTAACGGGACAAACCGCTAACTTCCAAAAGGCTATGCGGTTGACCGCAGATCAAGGCAGCTTTGCGGTCACAGGACAAACCTTAGACTTTGGTGTGCAGGTAAGTGCCATATTGGACCAAGGATCATTTGCGGCAAACTTCCAAGATATAAGCTCTAAGGTTACTAGGGTTCTAGAATTTGGCTCTTACGCAACGACAGGGCAAAGTGTTGACACTGTAATAGCATTGCGTGAGCAGCCAGACAGGGGATCATTCGCGGTCACAGGGCAAGATGTAAGTACGCAGATTGCAATGCGTGAAGAGTTGGCACACGGCAGCTTTGCGGCGACTGGTCAAAATCTTAACTTCCAAAAATCTATGAATGCAGAGGCTGGCAGCTTTGCGCTGACAGGGTTTACAGCTAACCGTAAGATAACAGAGGTTATTGACCACGGTTCATTCGCGCTTACGGGTCAGGCGATAAACTTTAAGAAGACTGCCAATCTTGAGGTGGGTAGCTTTACAGTCACAGGCCAAGATCTTGTCACAAGGTTCGAGGGCAGCGTTGCTCTAGATCAAGGTTCCATTGCCCTTACAGGTCAAGCGGCAGTGTTTGAAGTCCAAAGGCGGGTTGTCGCAGAACTAGGAAGCTTTACGCTTACAGGCCAAGATGCAAGCTTGGCAAAGGCATTTAAACTAGATTTAGATGCGGGTTCTTTTTCCTTAACAGGCTTTGATGCAAACGCTGTATTTACTGAAATACTTGATGTCGGGCAGTTCAGTGTTGCTGGACAGGATGTCACAATGAAGTTAGGAGAAGCCGTAGAGGGAGTTTCAATAACCGTATTCATTGGGGGCGCTGCTGTTTACGGTCTAATACTGCCTGATCAAGATCCAAATTGGGCAAGAGTAACACCAGCACAAGATCCGCAATGGACCCTTGTTGCTTAAAACTGGAATAAAAAGTATATTAAGTGCAATTGAACTTTTTAGATAGGCGCTCAAATGGCTACATATACAGACGCAAACGGCGTTAAACTAATAACTACAGGCGACGAGGCTGGGACATGGGGTTCCAGTACAAACGTCAACCTGCAAATTCTTGATCGTGCAGCTAATGGCTTTGAGTCTATCGCTCTCAGTTCTACAACATACACCCTGACTCTTTCTGCACAACCTTCTTCTGCTGAAGATGGTCATTATAAAGCTATAAATTTTACGGGGTCGCCCGGCGGCACATGTACAGTAACTTTGGCTCAGA